>Ga0214545_1001145_pt1 | contig 48177 bp, 14 predicted proteins | sample CNSS4metaG_FD_160064 | JGI IMG/M metagenome (GOLD analysis project Ga0214545, IMG submission 160064) | Root nodule microbial communities from cowpea collected in UCLA plant growth center, Los Angeles, California, USA - CNSS4 | ecosystem: Host-associated > Plants > Roots > Nodule | place: USA... | reverse complement strand
AATGGTGTTATTGCTTTTTTTCGTTTTAATTCTAAACTAAATTTAATTCTAAATTAAAATATTTAACAAAAATATGCATTTTAATATATACAAATTAAATTTTGTCTCAATTTGGAGAGGAAAAAAAATGTTAATTTAAAAAAAAAACTAGGACCAAATTGAAAACAGATAACGAATAATAGGACCAAATTGAATACAAAAATCTAATTCTGACACGTGGCATAATATAAGCTTGACACGTGTACATTTTTTTTAAATAAATAAAATTAAAAAAAATTAAAAAAAATTAAAAAAAATTAAAAAAAAAATTAAAAAAAAAATTAAAGAAAAAATCAAAAAAATCACAAGATGACACGTGGCAGTTACTGTTCACATCTGTTAATGATTTGGACGGAGTTAACGGAAAGGAGTTGATTGAAAAAATATAACGAAAAGTAGGACCAAATTGAAAACAATTTAAAAAGTAGGACCAAAGTGAAAAAAGTTGACCCAAACTAGGACCAAAAGACTATTTAAGCCTATATTTTAAATATCCTATTTGATTCTCCTTATCAATCACATCAGTTTCAAAATTCAGAATTTTCATTTGCAATATTTTTGTTTTCTTCATAACATTGGAGTCTTTTATCATAAAGTCAAAAGGATAACTTACGGATAAAGTGTACTTTTTAAAAAGCTATCAGAAAATTCAGCAAAATTTATTAAAGTATTTAATCAGCACGACTGAATCTTCTACTTCTCATATTTTAGTATGGAACAACCAATTGTTTTTATTAATAATGCAGGAAAACAATTTTGAATTTCTGCACAAAATTGTTTGTCATTAATAAGAAGGAGATGGAATGGATGGGATGGAAGCAATTAGTAATGTACAAGGAATTTTTTTTTTACGATTAATGTAAAAAATATATAAAATAAAATTGACCTAATTAATTATTTTATACTTTTAGTTGAGTTTTTTTTTTAAATTTTTGATCTATTTCTAAATAATTTTTACATTTTTAACTGATTTTTTATTTGCTTTTTTCTTTTTTCTAATTAGCAGGCGTGTCTACTATTTTAGTTTCAAATCATCTCGCTTTTGCGTATCTACATGTTAAAATTTATAAATTTGATATAAAATAATATTATAGTTAATATAAAATATATTGTTTTAATATTATTTTATACTAACTACAAAACCTTATATGTCACCTTTCTTAATATGTGTATGATTAAGATAACATTCATGTACTCTAATAATAATAAAAAAAATGTACTTAATTAAAAAATATACAAAATTTGATTACTCTTTTATTATCTAATAATTATAGCAATTCAATTAAAAATATTTAAATATATGAAAAACTTAAAATCTAATTAAATTAATAAAATTTAAAGTAAATAATATAGTTTTTTTTATCTCACTTTTATCTAAGCATATATATATATATATATATATATCAAAGTTGATTTTAACTTCATTCAACTAAACATGATAACAGCTCTTAAGTTATTTACTTATAAGCTCGGAAGTAAATATCTATTTATTATTAGAATCTTCGATACAATAATTAGTCATAAATATGTAAAAAAATATAATTATTTAATTTCTATTACATAATGAAATTTATATTATATAGAAAAAAGTATATTTCTATACAATTATAACTTTATATTTTACAAAAATAATTAAATGTTTTATGCTTTTATTTATTTTCTTAAAGGTTGTATATGTTTTATTAATTAGACAAATTCTTTCATTTAAATGAATGGATATTGATATAATGAATATTAACAAATTTAGTTTTTACTTATTTTTACAATTTTTTTTCTTTTATTTCTCTGCTTAAATTATTATTATATTACTTTTTCTTTTTTACAAATTTTATTGTGTCAAATTTTCACATCAACATTTAGAATATCATTTACTCACCATGAAGACACATGTATGGAGGAGTTCAAACTCTGTCCAAACATGCAATAAGGAAGAATATGTTCTCACAGAAACACTATCTATATCAATATCGGTCACCTAATAATAATAATAAGTTATTTAAATTAAAACGAAGTACAATGACTTCTACTATTTATACATACATGATTATATGATTAAAATATATATTTTCCTCGTATCAAACACATCCCTGGTATCGGGTTAAAAGCAACGGCTCCGACACGCTCCTATGATGAGAATTTTCCTTTTATTATAGCACGTTTCAAAATGAGGAAAAAGAAACAATTCCATTCAGTGGGTTGAACTATACCAGTAAAGTAAGAGAAAACCCTATACATCTGTGCAGTCAAAAAATACAGTGACATAACATTAGTCAAATTTTTGAATATTTTCAACTCTTTAATCGATATCTTAACAATTATTAGTCATTCCATTCTCATTTATAAAGAAAATACATTTTTGAAATATAAAAAAATAGTAAAATAAGAATGAAGTATTGGTTAGTATATTCTATGACCTATTGACATCTCTAACTAGATCATCAATCACACAATTCAAAGATAATCAGTCAAAGGATGCTTACTAAAGATAAATAGTCTCATAAGTGTTGATGTGACAATTTTTTCATGATGAATTCATAAAATTATCCGTCTATAATAAACAGTCTTCGATCATTTATTCTCATATCGCCTTATCAAAAGTCTAGCCATAGATGAAGTTGTGATAAAAATAGTAGTAGCTATGTTGAAAGTTATGGTTGAAGAGAAGATGAAGTGGGTGGTGTAGGAGTAGGGACCATAGGGTGGACCACTTTGAATTTCAGCACCAGGTGGAGTGAATGTCATCACTACGAATGTAGCCCTACCCTACTTCATCCCTACTTCAAAACTAAGAAAAAAAAAACAGTATTATTATACTGTTATTTACTCATTCAAGTTTTATTTGCATAATTATTTGATGCGGACTTTGTTGAATAAAAATCTGGATTTTAATTAAAAATGAGATGTAAAATTGTATATAATTTTAAAATAAACAAAAAAAGGAGGGTTTTTTCGATAAATGAAGAAGGAGGGAATATTAGAGGTCCCAGTGGTGGCACTTTATGGTAGGAACCCCTTTTATGATTGATAGGCATATGCCCCACTATCACATTGCATGTCTGGTGCCATCTCTTTCCTAAAATTAAACATCATTGTGCTCCCTTCTCATAGGGGAAAAATACCTCTTCACCTCTTTCCTTTTATTTTCCATAACCTATGTATGCGCGTAATTAATTTTTTTTTTACCTATTTCATAGTTCTTTCTCAATCACTTTTAATATTTTTGTGTTCTCATACTAACTAATATTCTAAATATATATATATATATATGGTTAAATACATTTTTATCCCTTAACTTTCGGTCAATTTTAGAATTGGTCTATTTCAAAACTTTAGACCAAATTAGTCTTTTATCTTTCGAAATACGTAGATTTAGTCATTTTAATCAAATTTTGTTAAGTTTATTTGACATTTCAAGCACGTTTCATAATAGTATTTGAATTACCATTAAAGTAAAAGTGTATCAAACAGTATAAACAACTCAAATACAATCCTGAAATGCCGAAACATCAAATAAACCCAACAAAATTTGATTAAAATGACTAAATTCATGTATTTTGAAAAATAAATGACTAAATTGGTTCAAAGCTTTGAAATGAACTAATTTCAAAATTCACTGAAAGTTAATGAAAAAAATATATATAACATATATATATATATATATATATATATATATATATATATATATATATATATATATATATATTATCTTAATTAAACAATTGATCGTATTATTGTTATTTTATTTAGATGAAGATATTTTTTAATAATATTAACTAAAATATTCTTGATAATTATTTTAATTATCATTCCATGTTTTTAATAAAGTTCAAATTCATATTAAGTGTGTCTTATTTAAAACTAATATTTATCAATACATCTAATGTATAAAGTGTAAAGTAAATCTTTTTTTACTGTTACAGAACTATGTGGTCGTTCTCATGTCAGAATCTCTTATCACTCTCACCACGAAATCGTCCTCTTCTAAATGAGTAAGAATGACTAGTAGAATTTTAGGATTAGCTTCCTAAGATGTAGTAGTTCTATCCTCAGTACACACCTTAAAGATTTAAGCATTTAATGGAATTTCCTCATTGGAAATACCCTCACATTATCACCAAAAATCTTCACAAGTTCCTCATACCCACAATCATAAATCAACATATCTTATCATATACATTCTTAATCTCCTTTTCATATTCACATATAAAAAAAATCTATCTCAATCAATTACAATCTCAAACATATACATACACAAAGTACATCAAAACGGTGAAAATCATTTATCTAACCACAGACTTAAAAACAAAGATCACACTGGTCAAAGTGAAGATTCACGTGTTTAGGATAAGCTCTCAAAATTTCAGCTCGATCGAACGGTTAATGAAAAAGAAATCTTCATTTTACCAAGAGAACGCAAACTAGAAAAACAAGGTGACACTCGGTGACCATGGAACCCACTAACTTTTAGCGTCTGATGACACCAGGTCAATGGTCTAGCACCCGACGACACTGTAACGGTGTTCGACATTGTATCAAAAACAATTTAGGAAGAAGTTGATCCAGTGTACTTGACTAATTAGGTTCATTTCCTTTCAATGTTTTTGATTCCAAAGATTTTAAAGAGTTCAAAATAGATACTTAATCACTCAAAACATAGATCCAAATCTTTTACCAAATCAATACCAAACACAAATCAAATATCAAGCAATTCAACATAAATTTTCATTAAAATCTATCAATAAACCCGTTGATAATTTAATTTTTTTAAACTTCATCAATAATGGAATTTTGTATCTGTTGGTAATTCCATCACTAAATGAATTTTTTGAAAATCCATCAATAAATTTTTCGTAAAATCAATTATTTTAAAGTCATTCATTTTCTTAAAATCCATCGATAATCATAATTTTATAAAATTTCTCAACAATTATGTCGGTAAATGAACTTTTTAAAATTCATCTATAATTCAATTTTTTAAAATTTTTTGATAATTTCATTTGTAAATTTGTCAATAAAATTAACGTTAACTTTCTCACCAAATCTGTTTGAATAATTGTTATAAATTAATTAGAGATCGATGAGAAGAAACAATGGAAGAAGAGAACAAGAAGAAGATAAGAAGAATGAAGAAGAAAATGAGGAGGAAAAGCCAACAACAACCGCGGTTGCGGAGGCGAGGACAATAGTAACGAGAAAGAGGAGCCGAAGTCGGCAGTGGCATCAGTAGAGACGACAAACATGAAGGCATGTAATTTTACCAATAAGCATTTTGCCATCAATTTTTTTTCATAAGTCGTTGATAATTTTGATTTACCAACGAATTTGTGATTACTGATAGATTTTGCATGTTAGTAAATTTGTTTTTTCTTGTGATGTGAAGAGGCTAGAACCATTATTAAAATGGGTCGTCAAAGAATTTTTTTACACTAGTACTTGATGTACGTGATCTTTACCTCCATATTAAGTTTAGAACATTGCTTGTATGTGAATGTTGGTGGCCTCCTCCTTCTTTATAACATTTTTCCTTTTCTTTCGTGACCTAAAGATAATAGTGGAAGTTTGTGATCGTGTAGGTCAAGTCTCCATCCCTATAAATAGGCATCTCTCTTGTTCTCTAGTACACACCTCCACTCACACTCTTGTCTTCTTTTATATTGGTTTCTACTCTCTTGTGAGTACTTCTAGTTTTGTGATCCTTAGCGTACCACCCAAAAAGTTTCTATTGTAACTTGGAAGATATGAATAAGTCCTTAAGGGTATTGTTCATGTTCTTAACCAGCTTTTACTACAAATAACACCCCAAAACAACTATATTTACCTAGTGCATGTAGTTTTTCACTCATCAGCTTATCCCTACGAGGCCTTCTCATTTGTCACATCACAATTTTTCCTATGTAAGAATATTGTCATCATAATCAAATCACACTGCAAGAAAATTCTTAAACAGTGATCAATTTTAATAACAAAAAGAATATGTTTAGAGACCAATTTTCTAATTAGAAAGTAATTTAAAGAACAACTCCTTTGGTAGCTAATGTGAATGACCAATTTAGAGACCAATTCATAATAAAAACTATTTTAGCTACCAATTATAATATTTTGAAACTATTTCAGTTATCAATAATTTTTAATTTATAAATTGATATCTAAAGTGATTAATTATTTTTTGTTACTAAAATTTATTATTATTCAAAAATTTTATTATAATGTCAAAACATAACAGACAACAAAGGCTAAGCTAGTAACAAAAAAAATTTACAATACAAAATAATAACATCAATGACATTGACATATCTCACAACCCCTTTAGGATGATGTTGTAGTTTGGAAGAACTCAATGAGGGAAGCTTGAGGTTTGGGAAAATTTTGATATTTTATGTTGGAAGCCCTCCATTTAGAATTTCTCAATACGAGTAAAAGGTTTTCCAATCATATTGCACTTCTACCCTCGTGTAATAAATGTTTTGATAAGTTAAAATCATTCTTCACATTTTAATGGATCATCCTTATTCAAAAGAATTATAGATTGTGTTGGATCTTTATTGATGAGTTATTTTATTTTATAGAAATATATGGGTTTGGAAATGGAGGAATAACATTATCTTTTTATCACATCGTTGGAATATATTCTATGTTTAATTGTATTCAACAAACCATCTAAGAATTTTATTATTATTGAATGCTATTAAAAGTCATATAAATAATATTTGGGACCCTCTTACATGATGTCAAATTGAATAGCAATGGAGTCTAGCTACGCCATGATGCGATGAGAATAGGAGGAGTTATGAAAAAAATAGGTAAGATGATTGAATCTATGGGTTTTTTTTTTCGAAAACATGAGAGTGAATTTTTTAAATTTTCGAAAAGCATGAAATCTATCTTGGTTAGGGATGGCAAAACGGGTCAGTCTAACCCGTTTTGGTTCGGCCCACCTGTGGCTCGCTAAAGATCGGTCGGGTTGGACTGACCCGCCACCAATAAACGGATTGGATATTGCAACCCATCTTGTCTTAGGGCGAACTGACTCGTCTTTTTTTTTAACTTTTTTTTAAAATTTTGTTTATAAATCTATTATATATATACATATATATATATATAATATAAAAAATTATTATTTTTTAATTATTTTTAATTTTAAACATAAAAAAATAAAAAAAATAAAAGGGGTTGGCGGGTTAAGGCCGCCTGAACTGTTTTGGCCCACTAAACTGGCGGGTTAGGCGGACTGAGTTACAGGTGGTTGACGGATTGAAAATTTCAATCCAATCCGCTCTTTTCTTGGTGGACTGACGGACCTAATCTGCTTTGACATCCATAATATTGATGATGTTTAGTTTTTATAATACCACCAAATTTAGTGTGAAATAAATTGATTTACGCTCATATTCCACATATTTGATATTTGAGGTGACTTCCGTCCTCATAAACAAGAATCATTTGAGATATTTATAAGACATTATTACATGATTAGATAGTTGACATCAAACTTATTCATAAAGATAAATATTTTACTTTCGGGATAAAAAATGAGGTAATAAAATTCGACTCCACGCTCTTATCATTCCTAGTTAAATCACTTAATATTTCTTATATTTAAATAAATAGATACTTATACTTTTGTTCTCTATAATACCAAATACTGAAGTCAAATATTAAGCATCAATTAATTGTACTAAATTTTACAAATTCCATAATATTCTTCTTGTCCTTTTATATAGCAGAAAGTTTACGCAACCAAAGAGTTGCACTTTCTGTTTTACGATTTAAGAAAAAAATATTAAGATAGCAATAAAATTTAATGCAGTTAAAAGATTTATTTTTTTATTGTTATAAAACTTCAATTACAAAATAGTTGTAGTTTTTAATCGTATATAAAGTTTTAAGAAAAGAATGTTCTAACTTTTAATAAAATACTCTCTTTTTCTTAATATTCCTCAAATCCAATTTTTTTATTAAAAAGTGTATTTATAGAATCTGTAAGATTGTTTTAGTAGAAGTTATTTAAGAAAATAACAATAAACCTAAACTACATTTGGAATTTAGAATCGAACACAGAGATTGGATACCAAGGTAATAACTTTTCAAAGGCCACAAATTCCAACATAAGAACTAAATACACTACACCTTTTACTTTATACACTCCCCTTTGTCTTATGATTTATTCCAAAAGTATCCTTATCTTCTTCAACTCGTTTATCAAAGTATCAGTTGCTACACTATACGTTCTCTCTTCACACACTTGAAAAAAATAGTTTCTTTTCTTACTGTTCACCCAACATACCCTTATGATTTGCAGTGTTTTCTTACGTAGATTATGTCATTATAAGGTTTCTGGAAAGAGCAATGTGGGGGAAAATGATAAAAACGTTGAAGGGGTGTTTTTAGAAACTCTGAGTGTATTTAGTAATTTGGCAAAAAATTAATAGTTTCGAGCCATTGTCACAACAAAAACACAGTTCAACCATTGTCTCCTTCGTAGAGACAGCAGCATTCAAATGAAACCCCCAATTGTAAAAACGGCATTTAAAAAAAATGATAGGGTGCATTAAGAAAATGATAGAGTACAAAAAGAAAAGGCCGATTGCATATAATTGTATTTGGGCTGAGATTTGAGGCAAAGTGACACCCAGCCCAAGACGTGGTATGGATTGAGCTGGTTAGTTAATAGGCCCATCTATTGTTTGATATGGTACTTTGGCATCAGTTTTGTAAGAACACGAGAAAACACTTTTATCAACTCTGAGGAAAAACTACTAAACTAAAAGATAAGAAAAAAGGTTTTGATATTAATACCCCTCTGTAATTAGGAAAATCAAATTCTCCTAATGTTCAAATCGATTATGAAGAACTAAGTGAAAATGCACTCGTACAGACACATCAAATTGAGTTTTGCTTCTTTCAACAAAGTTTTCAACAATCATATAATAAAAAATTTAACTTACAACAGATGCGACCAAGACCTACTTATCTAAAGTATGTTGATATTTTTAATTTATCAATAAATGGTAGAGGAGGTTTCAAGAATTTTAAAAAAATGAAATATGTTGTGCAGGTTGGAAATCAGTTTATTTAATATTATTATACTTGCATATTTACAAGTTTTCAAATATATAAGCATTCACAATCACTAGGCAATTTTTCCTTTTAATAATCTTATTTATCAAAATATTTTTTTAAAATATTATGTTAATAAAATGCACAAAATCTTAAAAATAATATTTGATTGATAATCTGTTATTACTATCTTTCAAAAACATTTCAAATATTTGGTAGATGTATAAATACGTAAGGTTTAGACCCTTTAAACAATTTTATCATTCAAGATTGGTGGATTAAGTATCAATAAATAAAGTTTTGATCCTTTGAGGAGTTTCATTGCTCATAGACTAAATCCCTACAAATATTAAATTGAATTATGAAATCGATAAAGAAAAGTAAAGGTTAGGCTGATCAAGAAAGTTGAATTTTACCGCATAATTATAATGTTGTGTTTGGATAAGACAATTAAAGAAAGTAATTCATTGATTTGGAGAATTTAAAACTCTCTTAAGTAAAATATTTGTTTGGATGAGAAAATTAAAAGAAAATTGAAATTGAGAAATTTGAAGAAGATATTTGAAAAAATAATATAATTTGGAATTTACTCAAAAAAAAAAGGAAATTAAAAATTCACAAATTGTGAAATTCTTCATTGGTCCGGATGAAAAAAAGTTTGGTCAAATATTAAGCCAAGTCAGTTTGGGTCAAATATCAAGCTGAGTCGGTCCAAGTCGAAGAGCAACTTGAGTCATTTTATGCTGAAAGTCGATCGAGTCAGCCCAGGTCTAAAGTCGAGTTGAGTCAGTCCTGATCAAAGGTCGAGTCGGTTCTGGCCAAAGGTCGAGCCGAGATGTCCCTAGTGAAGGTCAAGTCAAGACGGTCTAAACCGATGGTCAAGCAAAGTCAACTGGCCGAATGTTGAGCCTAGTCAGTCCGAACCAAAGTCGAGATGAGTCGTCGCAGATCGAAGGTCAAGCTAACTTAACTTGGACTCAATAGTAAAATTGAGTTTACCCTAAAATAAAAATTAAATTTCTTTATCCAAACAAAAGAATTTAAATCTAAAATATTTTAATTATTTTATACAAACAAATTATTTAAGAAATGAAAAGAATTCAATTACAAGTAATTCAAATACTATGTATTTCAATTTTTTGGAATTGTAGAGATCCCTGGTTAAGGTAAAGGAAATATAAGATAAAAACACAATTAACACATGTAAATTTAAAATCTTTGTAATTTCTTACATAATCAAGCAACCAACTTCTTGTTTTATTGTTTGTGTTTTCTTTGAGTAATTATGAGATCATCTTGTTTTCTTCGATAAAAAAATTCTCTAATTTTGGTATTCTATTTGGGATTATTCAACCACCAAGGAGTAGAGTGGCTGTTTGGTTCTACCTAATATCATCATTAACCGATGATCTAGGTCAGCCATGGCTACTATCTTACTCTTTGTTCCCATTTGATAGCAATGGATTGGAGGAGCAAGGCAACCCTCAAACTAGTAGTATAACATTCTAGGATTCTCCTCTAATCAACATGTAACATGATTATGTCCTAAATGTTGAGAGAACTTTCATTACTAAATAGGGGTGGAAACAATATCCCCAAAATCATTTAACATAGGTTTGTCAAGAAGGACTTGTACGAAGTGGTCGATGATAAGGTATCAAATTTTGATTTTTTTACTCTTCAAATTGTCTTTCTCAAACATGGTGTACAAATCTATATATCCTTTCGTATCCACTTTTTCACCGAGGCAATAAAATGATTATGTGTAATAAATGTTATTTATTGAATACGATATTATACCTACAAAATGTCAATTTAATGAACCGGATAAACAAATATTAGTCCAATAATCTATAGAAACATAATGGCAAATACTTCATATTTATACTGATAATATATCAACTTAGTTAGTACGGTAGTATTTACTCAAAATCAATATTGTTAGAGAAGATAAAAATTATATTTCGTATTGTTCACTTTAATCAAGTATACCTATAAAATTATTACGGATAAAGCAATCACCTTTTAAAATTTAAAGATTGGAAAATGGTTTTCAACTTTAAAGAATAAAAGAAAAAGTAACCCAAATGTAATAAATAAAAGTATATTTAAGCAAAAACACTAATGATTTTCTTCCTCTTGATGATGTAATCTGATACGATACTAACCTAAGTCCAATTTTACTCCTTTATGTTTCATTATAATAATTGAATTGTACAGACACCATTCAAATACCTTTAATTTTCAACAACTCCCTTTATCTTTAATACTATTGCTCCTGCTTTTACACGTCTCAATGTTTGGTTTAGTTTGTCTTTAATGTTTGGTTTAATTTGACCTAATATTTAATTTAATTCTAAAGACAAATAGAAACTTATAATCCTCATGCAAATCTAAATAAAACCGTTTTGAATTAATCACATCAAAATCGATTGATTCAGTATTTCCTGGTGAGAAAAACTAGAAGATTTAATATAACAATGAATATATTGAATCACTATAATTAGAGCAGCAACAACTAACAAATAGTTAGATCTATGACATAGCCCAGCAGAGCCGAAATTACTATGACAAACAAAGCAAAAAGCCCATAAAACATTGTAAAAAACATTACAAAAAAAAAAGTAATAATGCTACCCAGTCAGGAAAAAAATATAACCAGAAACTTAGTGAAGAAATCTGGCAAAAAACATCTGACTAGTTAGCATTTTCACAACAAAAATATGCTTAAAATTATATATTCTGTAGCTGCTCTCAGATTTTAGGTGAAGTAGCATTCAACCCAAGCCATGGTGGCATGGACTCAGTTGATGGCCCGTTTGGTACTTGATATGGAGCTTTGGAAGCAATTCTGAAAAACAACAGAAGGAAACATCATTGACTGAACAAAAACAAATACAAAAAGGTTGCAATTTCCACTAATAATATCTATGTTATCAAGACAAAAGAAAAAGAAAAACCAGATCTACAAAGGGTAAATGGAGATTTTTCTTTTGTGAGTAAATATATTTGATTTTAAGGTTGCACAGAACTGCAGGATTGTGTGTTTGGTTCAACTTATTTAAAACAAAAAATAATGATCTCTATTTCTATGGTTTTTGAGAAAATGGAAAGATTATTGTTTCCCTAAAATATTCCTATACCAAACATGCAGAAGATGTTTAAAGTTTTCTTTGTTTGGGTGAAAGTGCATACCTATCCTTTCTCTTCAACAGAAACCGGTGGAGTGAAGCTTTTCTAGCAATTGGTGGATCTGCTCAAAAAGGAAATTCCTGATTAGAAAACAAAATTATCCATATAACAAAGTTAAACAAAACCAAATCATTCATCTCAAAAGTATTAATGATCTCAAGAAATTACCACAAACAACAGGCCTGGATGATGGTTGAGAGTGTTCATGGATGGTGTTGGTAATAGTGACAGTAGGAATAATTGGAGCAGTTGAATCCGCAGAAGTTCTGACCAAACTAGGAGGAAATGAAGGCTGGCTCTGTGTGTAAGTGAAAACAGAATTGTTCTGACTCTGTGGCTTCCCTCTAGCATAGGACATGATCTCATTGGCTTTGTCAGCAGGAAAATCATCAAACACAACAACTTGTCCTCCATAAAAGATTGTCATCTGTGCAGTTTTAGCAACCTTGTTCGCAGACTTCAGTGCACTGCACAACATGAATTAATGCAAAAACTGTCACATACTAGGTTTAAGGCAATTTTTGTAGTGACCAAACAGTCGTAAAAGAAAATGGAGAGATTTATCTAAAGGGTGGTAGCAGTTATGAATTGGTATGCAGTCATTGGTCATTAATTTTCTTCAACAGCAAGTTGGAACAAAAGGTTAGTGTTAATTGACTTGGCAACAAATTAAAGAACCAACCTGGAATTAACCAAGGTTGGAATCTCCTCTGAAGGACGATAGGAAGCTTGTGGAGAGAGCAAATCCATGGCTGTCAGGTTCTTTGGTGTAACGTTGTTTTCATTGGTAGGAAACAAGTTCATTGTTGTAGCAGAGTGACAAGAAGTCTCAGGTGACCCTGTAAAAAATTTCACATCAGAAAAGAAAAAGGGAATTCTCCATTCTCCAAAACATGCAAAATCTCTGACAGATTAACCTTGTTTTGAAACTAAAAAGAGACCAGACATTAAAATCCAACCCTTTTCTCCACTTTTTCTCATTCAAACAAGTGGGGCAAATTTGGAGCCATGAGTTAGATCTAGGAATTTGAAAAGTCATGCAGAGCAATAAATTAGCAGCAAAGGCAGATACCTAAGAATTGAGAGAGAAATTCAAGCCTAAAACTACAAAAGAAAATAAATAAAAAAATCATTTTATAAAATTAAAAAAAAAAAACTTTGAAAGACCCACAAGCTGCTTCTCCTTCCTAAAAATATATTTATCTCAAAACAAACCAAGATGAAAGGAATAACCAATTGAGTACCCATCAAGATTCCAATTTTTCCCCCTTCTTACACTTTCTACAGAACTAAGCAGCACGCAAAACTTTCAGTGAAATTGCATATAGAAAAAACCCAAAAAAAAAAAAACATTTGCAGAGTTTAAGGAGGCGTACCACATGGTTCGGCGTTGCATGTCATGCCGAGGGTGAGATCTCCAAAGCTACCCTTCTCCTTGATGTATTGACTCAGCAGACTGCAAGTCTGAGAGAAGCTCGACTTCTCCGGCGACTTGGCCGATTTCTGGCCGGAAAATTCAGAGTACTCCGACGAGCTCGACATGATGAATTGAATATAGCCAGAAAGAGAAACACAAGTATTCGGTGTGAGAGAGAGAGAGAGAGAGAGAGAGAGAAAGAGAAGCAGAGAACGCGTGGTTTGACGGTGAGGGTTGTTGTATTACAAAGGAAGAGTCCTAAGATGTAATGATAATCTTTGTCTCCGACCCTTCATCTTATATATAATCAATGATAACCAATTTCAATAGCGCGAATAAAATAATAATAATATTGTTATTATTATTTTAATTTTCAATAAGGAGGTGGAAGATTGGAGCACGAGGAATATGTGGGGTTTTTCGAGAGCGGTTCTTTTCTTTTCTTGCCGCTGTCTGCAACCATGTCATTGTGGTTTTCCCAAAGTCTCCCTCATAAATTTTTTTTTTATTGTTCTCCATAATTATTTATTTACTTGTTTAATATTATTAATATTATTATTGTGGTTTTGTATTTTTCTTTCTACCACGTGTTGTTTGCGTCGGTTAACTAAACGGCGAAGAAACGGTTACGTTGGGGCTCCGTTTAGGTTGGTTTTTTACGACTGCGTTTTTCACTACCTTAAATGCGCCCACCTTTTTGGTTTAATCTTTTCACGTTTAACTCATTCATTCTTTAACGAACTGTTCATGACATTGTTAATTAATGCTTTTGCATAAATATCACGCGCTTTCGACATTTACATATCTAAATCACTAATATGGATTTTCTTTTTACATATCCTTTTATTATATTTATATCTAAGAAGAATGTTAATCGAGTGTCTGTAGCACTAGTTGAAAGAATAATAAATTAACATCGGTTCTCTCATTTTTACAATAAAAGTTAAAATAATTATTTTATTAATTAAAATAATATAAATAACTTTATAAAGAAAAAATATCTTTTAAGATTTTTAAACAATAAAAAACATTTGAAAACTCAATTAAAACTTAAATTAATATTTTTATTTTATTTTTTCTAAATATTTTAAATATTTAACAATATTTTTTATTGATTTTTCTGTTAATTTAATTTTTTATGTATAATTATATTTTAATTTTTAATAATATTAAAATACAATTATTTTATTATTTAATTATTTTTAAATTTTTATCAATAAACATTAAATAAAATATTATAGCAATTATATAATATTTATGAATATTATTATCTTTTAAATAAAATGAAATTACAGAATTAAGTCGTATTTTATTTAATATTATAATTAAATTATATTTATTATTAATTACTCTTAATATTCCAAAAACACCTTAACAAAACCCTAATTTAACTATATATAACAAACCATCCGGTAGTTACTTTCATGAAAGTTACAAAATATGCTAGTTATTAGATTGTAAAATTAATACACAAAATTCAGTTTTTCACTGTTTTTTATTATTTCAATATAAATTTTATTAATTACTTTTTATTTTACTGATTATTATAATTTTTAAATTTTTAATTTAGTTTTTCTATCATTGTAAAAAGTTGGACACACAGCATCTGTTTTTACCAATTGTTTTACAAATAGAATTTTTGTATACTAACAAAAATCTATTCATTATTGTGTTTGTCTATTATTTAATTTTATTAAAATAATATAGAATTTAAAAATACGTAACGTTGTAAGAATAGATTAAAAAAATATTTTTTAAAAGTATTTTTTTCATATTTTTGTTTAACAAATATATTTTTGTTATCTGAGCCTCGCAATTGCACGATGAGTTTGATTATTTTATTTTTGTATATTTAGTTGGGTCAAGAAAAACGCAAAAATGAAAAGCAAATTTGAGAACAAACTTAGGAGCAAACATATACATGATTATTCTATAACCATACATGTGAAGAAGTTGGTGCTAACATTAGATTCAAAATGAAATAATAAACAAGAGTTCTTTATTAATAAATACTTTAAAATATAAATATGTAGTTTATAAAATAAATATGTAATTTTATTAAAAATTATATATGATCGTGTATTAAATATTTTTTTAATATATATGTGTTTGTGTAAAAAAATGGCCTTTTATTAAAAGTGAAACTTGATTAGCTTTATAAATCTTTGATAGATTAAAATTTAGGAATTCAAACAGATTTGATGAAACCTACAAGATCTTGCAACAAAATTAAAAAAGGAAATTATTACTACTAATCAATTGTTTGGATTGATTTTACTCCCTTGATACATAATTAGTTATATCAGATCTAAACACTAAATAATTAAAAAATTATAATTACATCTCACTCAAACAAATTTCTTCTCTAAATCAGTTTGTATTTATAGAATCGTGGCAGATCCCGAACGTGAAAGACGTGTCACCAGCACGCATAGGGATATCATCATGAACACAACTTCGTGATTAGACTAATTCCATTTTGAGAAAAATTATAAGTTTTCACGATTAAGATTTGTTAATGATAGTGCTGGATTATTAATGATCTGTTTTGTAAATGGAAAAAATTGGTATTTTTATTTGTGTTATGCGCAGGATAAATATTTCTAAATATGTAAACTATAGGGATTAATATTTGAGTCTATAATTGATTTTGAACTTTTAGTTTTTAACCAATATTTTTCCTAGGATTGAATTTTGAATCTATTACTTGTTATCTCTTTTAATATTTATCTTGCCAATGTTAATAGATTATATAACTATGAAATTAACATTCCGAAAACTCAGGTGATTTAGTAGTTTCACTTTAATCATGCGTAATTTCTTTACTTTTTTACGAAGCCGGTTAAATAACTAGTAAGAAATAACATTTGTTTAAACTCGATGTAATTCAAAATGGATTATATATATATATATATATATATATATATATATATATATATATATATATATATATATATATATATATAATCTCTCATGGATAAATTTTGTTGAAAAGAATTTATTTATGGTTTCAAAATCTTTGATTTATCTTTATAATCGACTTAAATCATTGTGACAATACTAACACCACAACCACAATAATAACACTATAAGGAAATGTCATTATACACTTGAGAGAAAATATATCTTATGTGAAAGACTAAATCTTGAGGAAGTGATTGTTAGGAACAATGCAATTGAGTCTAAGTCTTATATATCGTAGAAATAACGAAGTTAAACACTATATAAAAAGGAAGACCAAGAAACCTACTATCTTGAAGTTTTGAGTTAAATCTGATGTCAAATCTTATTTAGGTTACACTCATTTTACATTTATGTAATCTCTTCCTAATGAAACATTCAAAAACTTCTATTACACATAAATTCATATTTACCATATTTTAGTTTATAAATGACTATATCATCCCAATTTAATTAGCAGGACTCATCTTACTAATTTAAAGCATTTCATAATCGATAAAAACCAACATATTAGTATATAAAATGCATTTACAAATCCTTCACGAGAAAAATGAGACTTAAACTTTGAAAGATAAATAACACTTCATCAACTATGAGGATCTATACAATACAAAAGTGACTACTTTTATTTCTTGACAACCAACAACAAGCTTATATTACTTTACAACTCTTATATTTGCATTATTCTCTGCTCACATATAATATATGATCATTGTACGCAGATAAACCATAACATAACAAACAACAAGATAAGCTAGTGTAATTCTAAGAGACCATACGAATTACAAGTTTTATCATAACATGGTAAATTTCTCATCATCACAATTAGCCAATCACATATAACAATAATTAAATGTCTACATAAAACCTACCCTTATTGACATATACATGAAATCACAATCCACCGGCTCTAAGACTTGGATATTTGACTCTACTTTTAGAAGATACATGTATTGTAGATTTGGAGATTTTGCACTTGTTATCTTTCACCGCTGCTTCAACGGAGTTATAGCTATATATATTTCAAGGTCATACAACATTCTTTTCACAGACCATGATAGGATAAATTATATATTTGTGAGTTTTATCTCATATTGAAGCTCTAGATATGAACCTCCTTTCACTTTCAAAACTAGATATCTTCCTCTAAGTGATTAGAATGCTAGCAAAGTTAGGATAATCTCTACATGGAAGAACTTCTCAATAAAGCATCTAACATCATATCAATGTAGTACTTCCTCCCTTGGAGTCACTTCATTCACCACATTCGCACCATAACTCACACATCACATTTTCATATAATCTTAAATCATCACATCATATCATACATATCTATCTTACTTCAATCCAAGCTAATCTTATGACATCAATCACTTGTTATTTATTTCAATTTAAATGTTAATATTTCATAATTTATTTTCTATTTCATTAACATAATATCCAAATACAATATTTCTATTAAGTATATCAAAATGATGAAAAGCATTTCCCAGACCACAAACATTGAATGAAAGATCCTAATAGTCAAAACAAAAAACAATATTTTAAGAATCATTTGTCAAGATTTCAGCTTGATTCAACAGTTAACAAACTAGGGATCAAAATTATCGAAACCGCCTAAAACAGGGTGGTGCCCATGCCCTAACAACTACACCCAACGCCAGATACCCTTGTATTCCATGTGAAGTGAGCACTCAATGGTTTCAGAGTGATACCTGATGCCCTGAACCACTGACTTGGAAGCACCTAGCAGTCATAGGATAGTGTCATATTTAAAAATCACTAATATTTTTCGATTATTTCTAGGTTATCATAATAAATATAGTTTTATAAAAAACAAAATGTGATTGTATTGTAAAGACTTTAAATTATGTGACAAATCACTCCAATATGAACATTATTATTGTGTGATTAATTAACATTAGTCCTTAATACTAGAAAAGAAAAAAACTTATAAGATTAAAGATTAATATTTGCCAAAAAATCAAATTAGTATGAACTAAAACCAAAAGTCCAAAAATTGTGTAGACTAGAAAGATAGTTAGTTAATCTTAAATTATATTATAGTTAAAATTTGTAGTAAATAAACATATAAATTGCTTTACCCGATAAATAAATTATATACAATACAAAAGGAAAATTAGTACAAGATTATGTTAATATTAATGTCTAAGATTGAATTTATGCTTTTAGCTTTTAAGCTGATTAAGAATATTTCTTTTATCGTAAATTTCAAAAGTATTTTTTTAAACGTTCATAATTTTCACGTGAGTTTAATTTGTATAAATATTTAAAAAAAAAGTGTGGGATATGATACTTTTTGTTAAAGTATAGCACTACATTAAGATATTACGATTATTGTAGATTTGTATGCTTTCACTACATAAAATATTTTGTCATCAATTCCAATTATTATAGGCTTATACAATTTCACTATGTAGAAGACTTTTATTTATTTATTTTTAAAAGAAACGCACTCAATTTAGGAACAGATGCATTTTCCTCTGTACTTTTATTTTGATAGTTTATCGAAGAGTGAAATACTCAATGTGAATTTTGAAATAATTTTTACCTGTGACTCAAATCTTGACTATTAATTTTAAAAATTAAAATAATATATTCAAAATTTATATATTTTAATATTATGACTTAAAAAAAATAAATAAACACTTTAATATAATTATAACTATAAAATAAAATTTCATATATATATATATATATATACTAGCTTATTAGTTTTTTCAAATATATAGTCATGGTTGTGGAGTTCAAAAATGAACTTTTTATGTTAGTGGTGAAAGCCAAATCTATTTCTATATCTACATGTATATAATAAGAGTTTTTTTACATTTTATTTTCACTACCACACATATAAAAATCAATATTAGTTCATTTATAATTTATAATTTCATTTTATCCATTTATGCATATAAAACTTAAATTAATTAACTTATCAACGCACTAACTTTATTTACAAAAAAATATGAAAACCCAAACTTCTCAAATATCTCTTCTTTTTAATAATTTTTAATTAGTCATATAATATATACATTAAAAATTCATTTTAAAATTGATTTATACAGAAACATTTATTTGAATACATGAACCCCAAGATTTGAAGGCAAATGTGTTCTAGATAAACAGTTAAATAATCAAATTAAGTGTGCTAGCTTTTATTTGCAAACTCATAAATTGTCCATGTTCAACCGATACAATTGTTTCAATGGAAGTTAGGTTACAATATACAATTGTTTCAATGTAGTATTATATTGTCACGCGCAATTGACTATTCTTCTCTTCATTAAGCCATGACTATGCACTTGTAATTATATTGTATATGAAAATTAGATTATTTCCATTCCAAGATTTCTGACATAAGTTCTTGTTTTAGTTTTTTTTTTTTTTAAGAATTTTACTATGTTATATTGTTTTTAAAACCTTATGTCTTTTTTTACTTAAATATGAATATCTTATAAGACTTCCTTACTTTTAATAATAATTCATTGAATTAATTGATTAAAAGTGACTTCTAAAATAAATAAAAAAATGATATATTTTTCTTATAAATTGTAATACTATTCAATTCTTAGACATTAAAATAAAAGAATTTTACGAAAATTATTATCTTAAATTTATAACGTGAATCATGAAATGACTAACGTTACTATTGTACTATTCGAGTCACGTGTCCACAAATATGCGACAGTGCCTAGAAGGTTACTACACGAAATTTCGCTGTAGTTCTCTGTCTTGACTTCTCATGTTATTCTCATTTTTTTTTTCACTGATAAACAAACAAGACCTAATTTGAGGATGCTTCGTATATAACATCAAAGTTCAACATTTTAAATTGATCTATTCAACATGAGTCATGTCTAATATAAACATATAAAATAAAAATATTGTAACTTAATTAAGCCTAATTAAAGTAGAATTTGTAGATAATATAGAATGAAAAAGTCAAATATTGTAAAATAAAAAGGTTGGTAAATGCGGTCCAGTGAGACTGATAAGAAAACAGTATAATATAAAGATGTTTGACTATTTCAACTCTCTGCAACACATGTTTAAAACAAGTTCATGTGATAGCTACCAGTGGAATAGTTGGAGAATCAAGTCCTCCATTTGGTAGGAAAAGAAAAAACAAAGAAATAGAGAATGAGAAAGAGAAAAAAAAATAGAAGCAAAGGAAAATAAACCTAATTAAAAATAAAAAATATCTGGTTAAAGAGGAATCGAAAGAAATATTAAGAAAATACCTTTATTATCATATTATTTTATTGTGATAAAAGATATTTGAAAATTGTTTTGAAAAACACATCACATAATCAATTAAATGATCCATATACACTAATTATAGGTTAAATATAATTTAAAAGCATAAAGTAATTAACTATTAGAAATTTAAATTACTGAACCCTTCTCTCTACTTTCTTTTCCTCTCCCCTTTGTCTTATTGAGTTACAACTTCGCGGAAAGATGCACGACACCTATATGTTTATTTTTGTTAAAAACGTGAAAAGTACAAATTAGGAGAAAAAAATTAAGAGTAGCAGAATTCATAACAAAAATGAAGACATGAAAAGTTACGCAACTAAACTTTGAGATAATCTATTACAATTTCTTAATAAGAATTTATTAATATTTATATCAATTTACTGAATAAATTTCGCTCACTATTTTACATTTAGTAAGAGAATCGAAAAAAATAAAAATAAAAATGGGAGTTTCTCTCCATAATTGGTTTAGCTGTTTTCCAATTATTTTAGATTTGCTCAACTGTATTTCAGTTAAATGATTCAAAATTCAATTTTTTTCTCTAGAGTTAGTTTCCTCAATAATATATTTACTCATCAAATGTAGCTTAATAAAACATCTTAACTTTTAACCTTTTCTTTTCTTAAAATGCTTTATAATCCGGTCAAGGTATTTAAGGTGCGATTTTTGCCAATTCATTCAATTCCAAAATTTAGTATACATTTAAAAAAAATAGATTAAGTTTATAATTCAGATCTATTTTAATTAAAATTTTTATTTTTTTTTCAATCCGATTTAAATTGGTTTAAATCTATACTAAATTAAATTTAGTAAAATGGATCTAATATATCTAACTATTAGATCTATTACACATAAATCATGTCAGTTTAACCTAAATTCATATTGATTCGTGTTGATTTCAATCTTGTTCATTCAGCTCAACTTTTGGGTCTAAGCAATTTCACCTTAACATTTAATACAGTTGACTTAAATCTAACTTGGTCTAGACCGATTTGATTTGATTTAATTTAGGTCTAGATCGATTCGACTTGACATTCAACTCACCCTAACTTGTCTCGAATTTAGACCCAAACTAACTCTTTTTTGTTCCAGTATGAACCAACTCCTTAATTGGAACTAATTCATCTCGACCACCGATTCATATTAACTCAGCTCGATTTCTAATCCAGATTATTAAACTGATTTGATTAAACTTTCAACCCAAACTAACTCTCTCCGAACTTCGATCGGACCGTTAGGAAAAAAAACTCTAAAACTACAAAAGAAAGAAAATTAAATGATTTTTTTTTTGTATCTTTTAGATTAAATGAAGAAATATATATATATATATATATATATATATATATATATATATATATATATATATATATATATATATATTTATAGCACATATTCTGTGAACAAGATGTTATTATTTTCATGAGAGAAAAAAAATATAAACATCTAATTGTTAATTCACAAAAATATCATGTTGAATGTTATCAAGTCACTCGTTGAAGTCATAAATGATTATTTGATAAAAGAGTAAAATTTAATAAGTGATTTTTGTTTTTGAAAAGAAACTATAATGTTTTAGAACATGACAATACTTTGTCATCTAGTTTTCGGTTAAAATATGGTTTTATAAAAACTTATATATCCTAATTGTAGTTAATTAAGCTAATCGAGAAGGAGTTTGACTTATTCAATACACTTTGGTATGTCACATACCGAATAGATTTTAAGAGATGAGAAGAAAATTCAACGGGAAGTAGTTGTTTGACTGATTCAATATTTATCAATTAATTATTGGAATTTATATTAGAAAAAAGTTGAATGAGTATCCTTATTTTAAGTGGATAAGTGTAGGAAGGAGAGATAAAATAAAATAGCGACGTACCAACAGTTAATGAAAAATAAAATTTTAAGATTTTCACAAGAAAAATAAATAAATTGAACTGAGAAATGTTATTCATTATCAAATTATTTTTTATGTCACCTTTTACCTTTTTTATTAACTCTATAATTTTTCATCTCATTATTTATCACAAATTTCGGTTCTTTTTAATTTATTTTCGTCGCCCTTTGTTTACAATATAATGAAATAATTTATTTTATTAAATGTTTTTAAATTAAGATGATTTTAGTTTAATTTGTTTCTTAAGAAAATAAATTTAAAGTACTTCAGTTAATTAATCTCACTTTGGTAATATATTTTTTTACTAGACTATATTACTATTTTGTTTTGCTAAAATAATACATTTTTGATTGAAAATAAATACACATAAATGTATGTTGTTTTATTAATTATATTATCATGTTTAAATATTATTTTTAATTAAATCTATGTTAGGTGTTATTATGAATTTTAACATCTTAATTATGAAAGTTTGGTCGTTGTTTCCTGATATAAAAAAAAAATCTCACTTATATATTAGTTGCACATAATCATTCATATACTAAGTTAATAAATGTCATAGGTTTTATGAGAATAATATTATAAGTTTGATTGATATGAATAGGTATGATATCAATTTATTCTTATAATGTTTCTTTTCAGGATCAAATTCTATATTTTTAGGATCAAACTTCCTATTATTACTTCTCATATCGACAACAAATGTAATCTATGAGTAAGAAAACAAAAGATGATAAGTCCTACTACATAGATAGACATATATGAATAATTTGTTATTTTGATTGTGAGACAACATTTAGGTACAAAATTTGAAAAAAATTCCTCTTTTTCTTTAAAATCAGTATTCAGTTTTTAAATAATTTTCCTTGTCTTATTACTAAAATTTCATGCATTACTCTCCTAACTCCATATAGACCAAGAAAATTTTAACTACTTTAGATTACTTTTAGATAAATAGATTCTAATTATTGAGTAATTACAAAAAATAATGCATGTAAAATATATTATTCATAATATATATATATATATATATATATATATATATAATATATATTTTATAAAATTTAATAATTTCTAAAGTATATATAAATTATTGCAGATAAAATGTATATAAAATATTTCAAGCATTTAATTAAAACTAAAATTAATAATACAAAATTCATTTAACAAGTCATTCTTTTATCCATTGTATTTTTTAACTATTATAGTAATCACAACATATAGTGACAAATTCGTTGTGAGTAAAACATTTGGCAAAAGTTATTCATCATAATCAAAAGACTGTTGATTAGCATTATGTTAGTCAAACAAAATTAACAAACCATACAATTCACAACAATTTTAGGATTTTGATTTTAGGGAGAGAAAATATGGTTATAATATTTCAAATTGATGTTTTAATTTATTAAAATATAATCATCAAATGGTTATAATTTTTCATATACAATATTGTGTTATTTTATTTATACCACAGTCTGGACCAACAATGCAAAAATAAAGACATAATTGACTATATAATGTTGCATACTATGTGAGTTTTCAAGTTTAGTTTGTATGTTCAACTAGATGATCAATTTGTGAGATTTTTAAGCATAATCAATTACGAAACTTAGGCAATAGATTATAGTCTTCTACAAGGAATGTATTCCATATTTTTCATTGTGTGAGCCACATTATTCTTCAACTATCAGTTAATTATATAAGTCCTTAAATAACATTTATTTCTTTCACTCTATTACTCATTTAGTTGTTAATAAATAAATAAATATATATATATATATATATATATATACTAAAATAATTTAACTCCAATATTTTACTATTTGAATGTTTTTCTTTTCATATTTAAAACAATAATAAATAAATTCAATGAAATAGAACAAATATAATTGAAATGCAATTTAGGATGTATGAGATTGGTGTAAATATTCTTTTTTAAGATTTTAAAAAGGACATTTCAGTAAATGTATAGTGAAACTTGGACTCGGTGCTGATATTTGTTATCCGCATTGGACTGATATAGCAGAAACTACGTCACCGATTATCACCGATCACCGTTCATTACAATATTTTATTTTATTGATCATCACCGATCACCGATCACTACAATATTTTATTTTATTGTGAGAAAAAAAGAATGATAAGAAGCACACTTTCCTATGCAAATGAGAAAACGAAATATGAATTGAGATTCATGAACCTACCTACCGTAGTGTAACTTCTCGTGTTTGATGTTACTGTTTCCTTTATTCACTCGATGTGTTCCAAATTTAACACGTTTTTTATTTTACTGTATGTGAAACTCAAAATGAAGATATAGGGATTAACTTCTACTGAATGTGATGAGTTTATAACAAATTCATGAGTACTCCCTTAATTTACTAACCAATCTACTAAATAATACTATATTGAGCCATGTATTTTTTATGAGATTCTAAAGATTAGGTTTAAACTCATTGAGATTGAATAAAAGAGTAACCTTGCTATAAATAATTTTTTGATTCTATTTTCAAATTAAAAAAAATATTTTATTTCATATATATTAATATTAATTATATATATATATATATTATTGTCATCTATATTTAATATGTAATTTATAATTTAATAAAAAAAAACAATGTTACAAATAAAATACTTAGAGTGTAAGTTAGAACGGAAGAAGAAAAAAAAGAAGGTAATTACATAATGAAACAATGTTGTATAAAATTATTTTAAGTGAATAAAAAATTTATTTCTATCCTTTTTATATTTTTCTTTGTTATGAAATATGTAACAAAAAAATATTTTTAAGATTCAAAATATTATAATTTTAAAATATAATCAAGAATAAAATAAAAATAAAAATATGAAATAAATAAATAATAAAATATTTTATTATATGTTTTTATAAATAAAGGATAAATAAAATGATAACATTAATAATACTATATTTAAATTAATATTATTTACAATAACATATTATTGATGTTCATGATAATAATAACAACAAAGACTTTAATTTTTCTTTTATTTTTCAATATGAAACTTATATTTTTATTATTATTTTAATAATGTGCAGGGTTGTCTACTCAAACAATCTTAACAATCTAATTTATGTATTTTAATGTCTATAAGGAGTGAATATTTAGCAACAATAATTTAAAAAATATAACATTATCAAGTGTTAAATATTAAAACAACACACATATTCTATTTTAATGTCAAGTAATTAAAAAAATAAATATGATATTCTCTTAAAAGTATTAAAGAATTCTGCTTTATCGTCTTAAACAATATGGATGTTCAAAAAGAATAAACATTTATAGATGTTTTTTTTTTTTGTTTATTTATTGTTTTTTAAGTGAGAAACATTTGTGTGATGCCTATCTTGCTTACATTAATGAAATGTCCCTTTAAAAGGTAACAAAATATAATTGAAAAGTTTCTCTTGCTATCTTTAAATACTTAAAAAGTAACTATAAGGTTTGGGATAGATTTTTTTTCACAAAATTATGAAATATACATCTCTTATAACCACATCTGCATTCATCCCTAACCTAATAGAATATTTGCACTTTTAGAATAATAAATATTGAAATATATAATTTTCAAAAGAAGAATGCGTATTGCATACAAATTTGATTTTATAGTATTAATTTACTTTTTAAAGGTGATTCTGAAAACAAAACAACAAGCTTGAGTTAAACAAAATTTAGTTGACAATTTGATAGACAAGAGTGAATTATAAAGAGAGACTTGGTGTTACTTAAATATATTTTGTCGGTTTAAGAAATTTGTCACAAGTTTGATGATCCTTATCTTTTTATAAAAATTTTAAACCTAATTTAGTGTATTTGAAATAATGTAATTACTTTTCTTTTATTAGCTCGCTTGTACTTTTGACCAAATTATGATAATATATGAGTATTATATAATTGTGTTATTTTAATAAATTATTTGATACAATTTTATTATATTATTTATGCTATAGTAGACATTTATTTTTCAAAAAAATGCACTAAACGTAAGGTTAGAAGAGGGTAAAAGAGATTCTGAATTTAATTATGGAGTGTTGAATCTAATTTAATCTATTTAAAATATTATTTTATGCATAATGTGTTTGCTTCATAAAATATATCCAGGATAAAAAAAACTTGTAGGATAAACTAAAGTCGAAAGCTCAAAAAAGAAATAGATAATGTATACGAATATATTGGTAGGTAATTAGTTACTTATGAATATATTTGTAGGTAACTATACATATATCTGTAGGTAATTTACCTACCGATATATGTGTATGTAATTACACACAGTTGTACCTACGAATATATTCATAGATAATTATGTAAAAATTCCAAAATTCGTAGGTGAACATTAATTTTATATTACCTTCGTAGGTAATCTGTAGGTAAATCTGCTTTACTTATGAATTTTGGACTTTAACTATGAATTTATGTTGTATGTAATACCAATTTTTTTTGTAGTGTTTTCCACTAATACTTGGAAGATATAAGGTTGGTTTGATGAGTAAGAAAGGTTGTGGGTTCAACTCTTTTCACTAACAAATACTATAACATCGCTGATAAAAAAAATCCACTTACAATATTTTTGTTTAAGATAAAAGGATGTGTTTGCTTTCAAGGATGAAATCCATCTGTACAAATCACCTCTAATTCCTGAAAACAAACAAATCTCATCCATTTTCATAAGTTCACTTAAAAGAGCAAATCCCTAAAAACAAACACATCATAAATGTGTGGTTAAATTCAATATAAGTTTCTCAAAAGAAAAAAAATCAATAATATTAAAAATTGAGATCAAAGAAATATTGAATAAAGGTTTTTTTAGCACAATGTTTGCTTTTATATTCCAATTGTAAGCATGAAAGCTTTAGCACTAGGTAATATATATATATATATATATATATATATTAGATTTCTACATTACATCATATTGAGTGATAGTATAACTTTTCTCAAGTGAGGGTTCAAGGCATACCTTTTCATGATACCTTAACTAATTACATTTTTTTTAAGCACAATCACACATTTATGCATTTTGAAGTGTGCTCAAAGAATAATAAAAAATATAAGAAAGAGAATTTTATACTTTCAAATCTCTTATGAGATCAATTTTAACTTAAATTTATAACAAGGAGTGTAATAATTTTATTATATTATTATTGATCTTACTATATTAGTATAGTATATAACTTATCCTAAAAAAGAACTATTGTTAAAAGGTAGGATGGCATAATTTATTTGCCTTTTCTTCTTATCTGACTATTACTATTGTGATCAACAACATATCGTTGTTATTATTCCTGTCGCTATTTATATAATTGTTGTTGATTCTACTTTCATCGTATTCATACTTGGGTTCGTTAAAAGTAATCGAGAAGTGAAAAAAAATAAAAACTAGCCTTGTAATGTATATATTTAAGGAAGAGTGTGGCATCAAGAAGAAGACCAGACATTATGAGTGAAATAGAACAACAGAGAACAACATGCAAAATTAAAAAAAAAAATTATGAGAATTTAGTATTTTGCAAGAAAAAATCGTATTTGAGCAGTAAAAAGTTTAATTTTTAAAAAAATGATGATCTATTCACGTTAGTATAATTCAAAAATATCTATAATAGAAAAATAAATCTTCAAAAGTTGCTTATTATAAAAATTTTCTCTACTTTTTCTTAAATGCAAATTTGTAATTTTATTCCGGAAGTTCAAATTAAGGAGTTTAATGTTTAAATGATCATAATCACCTTAAACTAAACAAACAATTTAGTATAACGTGCGAAGGATACAATATTAACATCTTAATACTAAATATAAATAACTAAGAGATTAAATGTCTTTCTCTTGAAAATGTGAAAAAGTTATTTATTGCAAACAAACATGATGACCAAAGTCATATAGTTGTTATTGAAAACAATTTTTTAAATATTAACTGATCAAAAATTATTTTAAACCATTATAACTACTCATGATGTTGGGCAATAGCGTAACAAAACTCATTCAAATTACTAAAAGAAGAGTGCTTATGAATTTGAAAGTGAAAAGTCGACAACGAAATTCCGTGTGGAAAATGAGGAGACAAGGAAAGTTCTAGGATGCACGCATTACACACCTCTTCACGCAAACGCAATAAAAAAACACGTGGCAAGACCAAACGGCTTTTCAGAACGCGCAGTTTTATATATTTTTTTTATTGGTATCTTCATTACATATTTTATTATAGATTTACATATTTAATAATTTATGTTCTTTTTTAAAAGAATAGTGATAATTTATTGAGGAGTGGTTAGAGCATGTGGTTTGCAGGGTGTGTTGAATTTTGTAAGGAAAGAATTATGGAGTCACGGGATAGGACCGAGTCATTCTAAAGAACAATGAAGAACCTTCTCTCTCTTCTTTTTTAACTTTTTTTATTTTTATATATATATTTAAGTTATTTTACACTTTTACAAAACTATAACATAAAATAAAACCTTATCTTTACGATTACTAGAAATTAAACATTCTCACCCTTACGTTTTCACAACACCACCTTTTTATATTGGTAAAAAATTGATTTGATAGAAATATTTAGAGTTTTCAACGTTTTGTTCCAAGTTGGGACAGGGCAACCTCAATTTAACATTATTTAATCCTTGATTTGAACTAGGTGGTGTCTTTTTGTTTACTCTTTACACTCATCCACGTGAAATTCATGACTTTTTTTTAATCTTTTTTTGGTGTTATGCGTGACATTCATAACCACTATGATGCTCCTTTACTCTTTCTCAACCATTGCCACGTCATTACATTACATCCACATTCATGTTTGTATTGTTTATTTCGCCAATCTTAAACTTCTCTGTCATGCTTCTCACCTCTTATATATAAATTGAACTTTATTTTAATTAAAACTTATTCAAATAAGAAATTAATAAAGATATAGCATACGAAAGTGAATTTGAAAAAAAAAGAAGAATTTTAATTACTTTAATTTTTAATTAAATGTTGTTATTGTTGACAACACATATAATAAAGTGAAATTCTAATAATATTGACTTTTAATGATTTTTTTTTAAAATTAGGTTTAGGTTTTATAAAAAATAAATTCATTTATCAAAAAGTTAACTGATGGTGGAGCGGATAATTTGGAAAGAACGATGACTCACATTATATTACAGTTTTATTTGACAATTTTAATGATTTTACTGTCTTACGTCTTACGATTATGTGTGACATTTGAATTGAAAATTTGTGTAAAATGATAAGATTTTATGATTTTTCGAATTAGATATTGTTTTTAATAATAATGATACATGTTTTTATTAGTATATTGTTTTCTTTATTTTAGCCATATATTATTATTTTCTTTTATTTTAGCTATATATTATTATGGATTAAATATGTTTTTGAGTCTCTTAGTGAATTTTGGAATTAGTCCCTCTTAAAATTTTATACAAATTTAGTCATTTCTCTTTATAAATGCGTGAATTTAGTTTTTCTTACAAAATTTTGTTAAGTTTATTTGACATTTTAAACGTATTTTATGATAATATTTGAGTTAACATTGAAGCGAAAATGTGTCAAAAGGTGTAAACAATTCAAATATTAACATGAAATGCGTTTGAAACATAAACTTAACAAAATTTGGTTAAAAGGACTAAATTCACGCATTTTTAAATATGAATGACTAAATTGGTCAAAAGTTTTGAAGAGAGATTAATTCCAAATTTCATTGAAACGTGAGGGACAAAAACATATTTAACCCTATTATTATTTTGTAATTGAATAATTGATTCTATTATATGTTTCAGTCTTCTATTTTTATAAAAGTTTATATAACTCTTTTTGTAATGCTGTGATTAACAAGTTCGATAATAATGAGATTCTCGTAAATCTAAGCGTTTTCGTTTGAATGATGGAAAATTAGAGAAAAATAAATAAATGAAAAAAAAAATAAAAAAGATTAAAAATAAATAAAGAGTCAAGCAATTTAATTAATAAGTTTATTTATTTATTATTATTATATTAAATAAAAAATATTCCTAAATAATCCGTTATGTATGTAACTAATCTTTCAAAACAATAATTTTTCAATAATATAATCAATTATATGTGCAATATAATTATACATCTTTACCTATAAGTCATAAATTTACATAATTTTTCTTCTTTTTCCTACCATAATCTCATTGTTAAGGTTATTATATTTCACCTATAAGTCATACATTAATATATTTCTTCTTTTTTTTCTAATCCATAAATTTTATTTTTTTAAGTTTTTTTAAGATATTTTTTCTTTGAAGTTTAATGACTCTATCCTAATTTTATCTTATGAAGAAGACACTGGAAGGAAATGGAGAAAGAAAAATGTTTATAAACTATATTTTGACATCAACTGCTCTTAAGTTATGATAATTTTAAGTATTACCAAAAGACACAATAACTGCCAAACAAATGTACTATAGAACTATTTACTTAAAGAGCAATTCATTCCTTTTTTATTTATTAGTTATAAGTTTGTATTTTCTTATTTTTTGTGATTTTTTTTTTTAACCATAAGAAAACTCCCTAACAAATCCATTGTATATTGCATACGTTTTATTTATTTTGTTTTGGTGTAATTGAATTCTAAATATAACATATTCAATCGAGACACCATTAAAAACAATTTAATTACTTAAGATGTGAAAAAATAAAATAAAAAAAATCTATAAATGAACAAGTCAAACCTACCTCTTAAAAGATTATGCGGCACCGGATTAAGTATATGGTTTCACGTCACGTTCACAAAAATTAAATATTATAATATTCAACTTAGTGGCCATCATTTCAAATATATAGAGGGAAAGAGATTCTCTCACGTGACTTTTTTAAAATAATCATGCATGATAAATAAGTTCTACTTTATAATAACTATTTTAAGAATTAATTTTCGTAAAAAATAAAAAAATTCTTAAAAGTCATTCTATTGATATTTTTTATTGACCAATAATGCAAAAACTAAACCTATATGTCAGTCTAGCAAAATAAAGTTTTAGAGAATTATTCTCACGTCAGTATACAACTAAAAAAAGATATATAATTAAAGGATGCACACATGAATTAAAGAAGCCCTTTAAAACAAATCTTGGATAAATAATCATTAATTACTCTGATAGTACATGCATGCGTGATTTATGGTTAAGAAATTATTAAACACAATAGCGTCATTTATGGTTAAGAGATAAATTCTTAAAACAACAAGGCGTTGTTTCAATGATACTTTGTGTTAAACAATGTTTCATATAATTAACTAATTAACCAACACAAATAAGCATTCCCATACTGTTTATATACTTTGTGTTAAATAATGTTTCTTAATGATTTGATTCCTTCTGTGTGTTTCAAATGATGATACGTGTTCTAACACTCTCATAATTTCTGGTCGTTTTTTTTTCATGTTTTGATAACTAATCTTTTGCAATAATAAGTGTTGCCTATTTGCACACTCTAAATAAAGTCAAATTTTTACTACATATACTTAAAATTATAATATTATGATTTTCTTGTTTGAATATTCGATAGTTCAGTTATACAAAAATAAAATGTTTCAATAACCTTAAATATTTTTCAGATAAAATTGTGATAAAATCATTAAGTTTCAAAATTGATAACAACTTAAAACGATGAACTTGACAAATCTATAACCTTGATATCTGTTACAGGTGATATCAATTGTCCCGTAGCAGATGTCAAGTGGTCCAGATCACAATAGAATCGTGTCACTTGAACGGTTACACTCTTAAGTAAAAATAGTTGTGTCCTGACTAATGGTTATACCTTTTGGTTTAATAATGGTAAACGTTCGATCCTAACAATATCAAATTATCGGTATTAGAAAGAGTGTTTATTCCACTTTTACCCATTAGAATAAAGTATTAGTTTGCTTTAATATACCTAAAATTCTCACACTTTTTTGGGATTGAGGTCAAATGCCATTTATAAACATACTATTATCTCAAAATATGTACTTATTTAGGTCAAAATTATGTGTTAAGACTATTCAAACAAGTTATAAGGTTAAAAGTAGTAAAAGTATATTCAAATTAATGGTCAAAATATAATGAAATAAACATGTTTGAAAAAGAGATGATTCAATTTCAAAATGTGTATGACTTAGAAGGATTCAAATAGCAGGGATACCTCTCAGAATACTATGTTAAGACTAAAGCTAAAATTCAAATAAATTATCATGGTTAGTATTATATTGACGAAACTTTTGAATCGAAACAAATACAAAGTAGTTCAAATGCAACTTTATTAAGAATAGTAGTGAGTGTTATTTAAATTCGAACTTAAAAAAAAGCGATTCAAATAAAAGGTATGAAAAAAAAAATCTCCAAAAAATTGAAGAGTAAAAGTGAAAAGAAAGCTAAAATATAGAAACATTGTCATTAAATTGTATGATAAATTAAAAAAAAATTATAATTATAATCACCTAAGGTTATTTTATTTTCAAATTATTAGAGAGGAGTACTCATAAACAATAACGCAACATGACCTACAACATTAATAGTTTTTTTTGCTAAATATCTGTAACGTCTCAATTAAATGGATAAAATCAATTTAAATAAAATGCCACATATAAAAATATCTAGAGAGTGCGGAAACTGGAATATGAAGTACATAGTATCTCAACATATTAATAACAAAAAGGGAAAAGGCTCCACACAGCCTAAACAAAGTACAAGGTCTCCACAAGTGCGAGAGGACTACTACTACTAAACTCCCAAAAGTTGTGGGTCCCCAAAGTGAGCCCGATAGACGCCCAAGATTCATCAAACCGCAACATCACCATTATTATTACCACTGCCAGAGGTTCTCACATCTGCTCACATCAACAAGGTTGATGATCATCGCAAAGGAGGAAACCACACACAATCATACAAACAAGCAAAAGGGTAAGCTAGCGAAAAAGTCATCATATCATACACTCAACATACGATTTCATATTCAAGCATAAATAGCAGACATCCACATAAGAGGTACCAAACCATATACAACACCAAGACTTGACTATTCGGATACGCTTAATGAGGCACCACCACGAGGCAGTGGAATTATGTCCTAGCAATGAGGCGTCACCACGAGGCCTTCACGGAATTACACCCTTACAAGAGGTACCACCACGTGGCCTTCGTGGAATTACGTCCTGGCCATGAGGCACCAGCACGTTACCCTCGTGGAATTATGTCCTAGTTTCGAGGCACCACCGTGAACTCTCACCTCGAGGTTCATGGAATTAGGTCCAATAACTGAGGCACCACCGTGAACTCCCCTTAGAGGGGCCCACAGAATTATGTCCATATGATGAGGCACCACCACGAGCCCCACTATAAGGGTCATGGGATTACGTCCTACATAAACCTTACTCATACATAATCAACCAATCATGGAGTTCCTATGCATACAATTAACATGTCATTTAGTATACATGACCAACCATCAATCATATATCATGCCAAGCTCATCACCAATTAATTAGCTCCCACCCCTAACATACATAGTACATGCATATCCATCCCCTTTATACAATAAATCAGTGAACCAGCCCATCAAACAACCAACAATATTCATGAAATGAAGCATAGCCAAAAACCAAGCTAGGTCTCGCCAAAACTGGGAGTCCTCGCTTAGGCGAGAGGAGTGCTCTCGCTCAAGCTGCAGACTCTCGCTTAGGCGAGACTGCGACAATGCCCCTGGAAGGTTTCGCGAACTCTCGCTTAGGCGAGGCGGTCTCGCCTGGGCGAGACAATTCGTCGCTAAAAAATACAGCCCCTCGCCTAGGCGAGCGCTCGAGCAGAAAACTTGGTCGAGTTTCCGTTATTCTCGTCTGGGCGAGATGAGCTCGCCTAGGCGAGTATATCAGTGCTCACCACTGTACCACACATGTTCAATCAGGGACTCACTCATAACAACACCCAAAGCATTTTCACACCATCATAAGCAACATACTATCACCAAAAACACGAAACAGGACCAAATCACACCAAAAAGCGAATAAAAAACATGAAGTCTAGCTTCCCTTACCTGGAATAAGCTAGTACAAGACTCCCAACCCATATTTAACGAGCACAGCAACTACGAGTATGTCTTGATGAACTAGAGATCAGAGGAACAGAGTGGAAACGGGATTAATCAGGGAACTTCGGTTGAAACCCTGATAATAAAGCTTGAATAAGGAGAGAACAGTTAGGCGGTTAACTTACTTGGAAAAACGGGTCCTCCTAGCTCAACGTAACAGTGTGAGCAAAACCCTAGTAGAGGCTCGCGGTTGCTCAAGAAGGAGTAGTGATCTCGTGTTTTCTGGAAAATGAGGTGGAATAGTGGAGTTAGGTCAGATTAGGGTGTTTGGCTCCCTATGGGCCTGCCCTAGGCCCAACTCGCAAGAGGCAGCCCTTTTAATTTAGGCAGAAAAGCATAAGGAATTTAATGGGCCTTACAATATCTTTTTATCTCTTAACTTTGAGTGAAAATTAAAATTAGTATCTCTTTCAAATTTTGTTCAATCTAGTATTCCAACTTTAAAAATGTGTGAATTTAATTATTTTAACCAAATTTTATTTAATTTATTTGATGTTTCAATCATGTTTTATGATAATTAAGTTGTTTACATCTTTTGACACATGTTCGTTTCAATATTAACTAAAATATGCATTTAAAATGTCAAATAAATTTAATAAAACTTGGTTAAAAAAATTAAATCCATGTATGTGACTAAATTAGGCCAAAATTTCAAAGAGGTACTAATTTCAATTTTTATTTAAAAGTTAAGGATAAAAACATATTTAATTTTTATGTTTTAAACATGATTGTTGTAGCTTAAACGTGCATCTATTTACGAAGCAAAACATCATCATTTGAAGTTCACTAAAAATTTAATTGCTTAAGATGTGAATTTGGTTCATGGCATGGGTAGTTTTAGTCTCAACTTTTGTAAGGCCCATTAATTTTGGCTTATTACTTTCTGCCCTAGAGTAAAGGGTTGTCCCTTGTGCTTGGACCTAGAGCTGGCCCAACTGATAAAACCTGTTTCAGTTACCTTAACGCCCCATTTCCTTGCATTCACAGAACCTTCAGCCGTTTCCCTCACTGGTGCACTAGAGCTCTGCTAGGGTTTGTTCCCGCCTCGAGCCAGTCCGTCCCAAGAGCTCAAGTAGCGATTTCTACTCCACGTAAGTGATTCTAAACCTATTGTATCTACTTCCTAAAGCTTTATCTTCGTATTCCACCGATTAAGGTTTCGAAAATAATCGTGTCTTCCGCTGTTCTGCCAGTTCTGCAAGTCTGTCACTCGAGCTGCTGTGCTCCGAGGTCACGTGTCGAAGCTCTGTTAGCCCTTTTCCAGGTACAGAAAGTTAGGGTTTTTAATTTCGAGTTGTGTTGGCCTGTGTTTGAGTTAGTTGTTGATTGTATGATTTGATCTTTCGTTTTGATGCGTGAGAATGCCTTGCATGATTGGTTGGTTTGGAAAACATGGCTGTTGCAGGTGAAACAGTGGTGAGACCTGTTAATCTCGCCCAGGCGAGCCAGTCTCGCCTAAGCGAGACAAATAGGGACTCGCCCAGACCAGTTTACGCGAGAGGTCACCCAGGCGACCCGCCCTTTATTTTGAGCGAGCGAGCATCTCGCCCAGGCGAGAGGGGTCTCGCCTAAGCGAGATCCCGCGGTGCTTCTGGATGCTCTTTTCGAGCCCTCGCCTAGGCGAAGGGGACTCGCCTGAGCGAGACCCTTCAGCCTGAGCGAGGGGTTGGGCGAGACAGTGTTGTGTTTGGTTGTTTGATTATTCTTGGATGCTTGGTAATTGTTTGGGTATGATTGCTATGATGAAGTAAGAGTGTCGAACCTACGAGGAACGGATTCAGTTAAAATAATTAATTATCTCGATCAGCATATATATACAAAGATTTTAATTTGATTTGACATTAACTATTGCATAAAATTAATACAGTAAAAGCGAAAAAGTTTAGAAAAATACAGTCAAAGAAACTGGGATTGAATTTCATCTATCTCCCTTGTCTGTAATCTGGATGAATATAATATATAACATCTGAAAATACCAATATTGATGCAAACTCAAAAATCATTTATACCGATCCCTCGCGTATAAAATTTATAAGATTAGTTCCCTGAATATTGATTCCTCACATATTCAACAAACTATCCAGCATTACGGCCAAGTGTTAAAAGCAATTGACATATTGAGATCTATTCCTAGCATCACAGTATATCAAATATCATTGTTCAAATCAGATTTTCAGAAATACTTTCCAGACAGATCTAAAAACTAAAATCAAAACATCTATTGATCAGATAGAAGTAAGCATTAAGAGCAGAACAATAATACCAATATTGAGTAAAACAAAAATGCTATATATAAACATCACCAGATTACATCCAAGTTTGAGTAGACTACATTCAATCCCAAAGGAGAAGATTAGCCACTCATGGCAGCCATCAAATCCTAAGAACTAAGAAGAAGAAGAAGAAATAAGATCTGTGTGATGCTCCTGGTAGCAGCTCTGCAGCACAGATGCGTTCTTCTCCAAAATTCCAAGCTCCTCTTCACTTTCTGATGCACGGAGAATATATACCCACGAAGGTCTTGCTCAAGCGACGTGAGTCTCGCTTGAGCGAGACAACATTCTTCATCCTAAAGAAAGCTTCTCGCTTGGGCGAGACGTGCTGAAACCAATGTCTCGCTTAGGCGAGCAAGAGTATTTCGAGCTGAAGAAAGGATATCGCTTAGGCGAGATTGGCAGCATCTGAGCTCGCCTGGGCGAGAATGGCGGCAAGAGAGGGTCTCCACTGCACGAACTCTCGCTTAAGCGAGAGTCTGCGTCGCTTAAGCGAGAATGGCTGCAGTGGCTTTAGCTTAGGCGAGAATGCTTTGGTTTGAGCGACGTTGACAACATTCCTTCCCTATTTTCTCTGTTTCTTGCTTTCTCCTTCACTCTTCTTGAGTTCTCTTTAATCTTTCCTGAAAAACACACAAAATATGATCAAATGATTACTTTAAATCAAAACTTGGAAGCATGTGATTGAAACTTAGGTTTAGGGAGAATCAATATGAAATGAACACAAATTTAAAGCATAAGTGCCAGAGTTTATTATGAATCTTTACTGAATTTTGACACTTATCATTAACAATAAACTATATTATTTCACTTTCACATATTTAACTTTAAATTTTAGTCTAAATTCACCAAACTCCTCGGGTCAATAAGAACAGTATTGTTTGGAGAAGTGAAAACAATTTACAGTAAGGAATGAGAAGTAAAAGGAAGAGTTATTTAGAAACAAAACTAAAAGCTTTTGTAAACACTATATTTTCATTGAGAACATTCTACAAGGACTTTTATGTTCTATATTCTAAAGTAAAGGAGGAAAACCAATAATATAAAGAAGGTTCTTCATAACTATTTTGAGAACAAAAAATCTTAATAAATTAAAGTTAATTTATAGAAATTAACAGTAATATATATTAACATTCACTTGACATGTACTTATTTAATTATTATAAAATTTTATTAATTAAACCAAATATTATTATCATTATTATAAAATAATTGTTAATATAAAAAATAGTTTAATATTTAAGTTTCAAATCTCTCATAATTTAAGTATATTTAATTAAATACCTATTATATTTTTTTGGTTATTAATTATTCGAAATTAAGTTTACGTAGTCTAAGTTTTCTTCTAATAATTATGATTATTATTTTATTTCGTAATCTTATTTATTTATTTCCACATGTCAAAAAAATTTGAGATCTAAAACAATATTATAATCAGAACAAAATGATAATAATTTTTATTATTTCAATTAAAAAACATGATAAATAATAATAGTTTAGTCTCGTAACCTATGACGATAACAATTTTATTTTCTTGTATTTACGGATTTAGTTATTCAGTTATTCGTTATTCTCACCTAAGAAAATGAATTTATAGACATTTATTTTTATATTTTAACTTTTTTATTTTTTATTTAATGTGAGATTTAGATTAACACTCGAATTTCAACAAAGTTTATCCGAACATTGTTTGTATACAAATTTCAATTAATAGAAAAATAATTTTGAATTGTATTATAGTTGAGAAGGTGTGATGTGAAACCCTAGAAGATCCAAAAGTAGCAGGTTATCTGCAAATGGACTGAGTCCAGTGCGTGATTGTGTGGAGAGAAAATGCGAAGTGGAGGCAGCATGGAGAAAGTCTTGGTGAAAAATCCAAAGTGAATTTAATTAGGTCAACTTCAAGCAAACCCACAATTGGGTGCCGTCTAATTTGGGTTGGCTTTGGTGTTGGGAGCCACAACCACAACGCAACCAAGTCAAAGGTTGTAGTTTTAATCTACATTGCATTTTGCATCACGTGCCAATTATCATCTGTTGACATTTCACACATGCTACATCTCAAACCCTTCTTTAATCTTATCTTCAAACCTATTCATAACTCTCACTCAACTACTTCCTTCGCTTCGAAGCCACCACAATATATATAATACACTATGAATTTCATGTTTGGAGAAAAAAAAAAAAGTGAATTCAATCATTCTTATTAATAATTTAGAAAAATTTGATGAATTTTAAAATAAAATTAAATATATTTTTCTCTTTCAACTTTTAGTAAAAATTGAAATTAATTTCTTTAGAAAATATTAAACAAATTTAGTCATTTTTTTTAGAAATACGTAGATTTAGTTTTTTAAATCAAATTATTTTTAGGTTTATTTGATTTCAACACACATTTCATTATAGTATTTTAGTTTGTTTATACCATTTGACACCCTCCACGAATACAAAAGCTAACACCAAACATTTAATAAAAAAAACTATAATGTTGTATCATATGCAATTTATTCTATCCTTCATCTTTAGTATAACGTCAATTCAACTTTGGTCTAAATATAATTTTTGATTTAGGTTGAGAAATCATAAACTTTTAGTTTTTTTTTTTATTGATACTAGAGCACATTTTTCTTTTTCCGGTTAGTCAATGGTAATTATTTTTCTGTTGTTATTATTTAGTTGATGGATGATAATTAGTTAGAGTTTTTCTTTTTTTCAACATCTACTGAAAGTCAAACACAAATGTTTTCGATTAACAATAATATGATTTGTTATTTATATAATTCGCATTGTTTTCTATTGATATCAATTAGATAGTGTAGATTAAGGTTATTTATTGATTAATTTTTTTCATGATTTTCTCAATTAACAATGATATATCTGTATTTTGAATGACGTTTATTGTTTTTTTTTTTTTTTTTATTTATTTTAATTATTTTTCTTTTTTTTTTTTATATTCTTTTTTTTTTTTTTTTTTTTTTTATATCAATGTGAATGAGACTACTTTCATTTGATAAAAGTGTTTGACTTTTAATTGATATTTTGATAATTATTTTTAGTTGATATTATTAAGATTGTTTACCTACCGATGTATACTTAAACTATTTAAAGGTTAGTGTTTATCAGAGTTTATTTTTTTTATAAAATTAATCAAATATTTTGGTTGAAGTTTAAAGTGATTATATTTTTATTGATATTTGCACTACTAAACTATTAACTTTTCTGCTAATTAGCTTAATTAATATGACAAGTTTCATGATAATTGATTTAAGGTGAATATTAATGATACAATTAACAAGTGTCATAATTTGATTTTATGTACTAGTATTTTTAGAAGAAGTCGACGAAACATAGTTTTTTTAGCTTTTTTTAGGAACACAAACTTCTATTTATCTTCTATTTATGATAAGTATATATGGTCATCTATGCTTTGAAGTATGTTTGGAGAGATGATTTTCAAAAGCTTTTGTTGGAAAGTGATTATTCTTTAGTCTGTCATGATTTCTTGGATCAATAAGTGATCCTTGGAGTCTTAGAGGTAGTTGATGTTGGTGTTTGCATTTCTGTATGCATATGCAATTTAAAGCTTCTCATTTCTCATTAAAGAAATCATTCTTCCAATAATTTACCTCCATGTATTTATTTAATATTTTCTATAATAGATATAGTTTGTCAATATTGTACTAAGTATAAATTTTATCTTGGGTTTTGAGTGGTTCACCATGTTTTGTATTATTTTATTTTTAATAAATTTTCATATGATAATAAATGATTGATGACTTTGAGGTGGCAGTGATTTCAAAATTCATAGGAATACATAACATGACCTTGTTAACTTTTCCACGTTAACTTTTCCATTTGGTGTGATAAATAAAACCAAATAAAAAAAAATCATGTTTTATATAAATTAAAATAAAAATTTAAACCTTAACATATTTGAACTTTTTGAATTTTTTTTATCAAATATAAAATTATTGTTTGTGTTTTAGACATGATTTGATCATGACTAATATTTCTTAACAATTTTTAAAGGAAAAAAATTGTTTCACACCAAGTAATAACCTTTTGACAACTCATATGTAAGGATAAAATATTATGTAAAAGTAAACTTTAGTATTTGTAAAAAAAAATATAGTGTAATGTGTAACATCCCTAAGGAATATTACTGATATTAAATAAATAAAATTTGAATTAAAATAAATACAACATTGAATATAAACTATTTCACAAAAATGCGGGAAAATTAAAAGCCATAACTGGTACCATACATAATCCGAATGTACAATATCGTTATATATAAATGTTATTAAAGTTCAACATAAAAATATTTACATCAAAATCAAAACAATAAAGTTTCTTTCAAAATCCCAAGTAGCCCATGCTCTCCTTCTCTAAGCATCTCCTGACTCACCTGTCAAATCATCTGTTCCCGGATAACAAATTATCCGATCATCGCCATACACACACAGATAGAGTGAGCTATTAAGTACAAATCTCATAAATTTTTAAATCACCCGACCATGACCTCATAGTCCTTCATGAGTCATATGCATGAACTAGGTCTTGGGACTTCTCTGTGCTCTCACGAAACTAACTCATTCGTGGTCCAACCCTATGAGCCTATCCCGCTCATAGTCCTTCCCTACAGACTCCTCGCATGTAGTGAAAACATCCAAGCCTCATAACTTGGACCCTGGCACGCACGCAATCACCATACTATGGACTCCTCGCCCAATAGTAGCTGACGAGAACATCACAATTCCTTGCCCATCGTGCGCCCGACACATGCAATCATCATACTAAGGACTCCTCGCCCATTAGTAGCCGATGGGAACTCAACCAGTTCCATGCCCATCATGTGTCCAATCACCAAGCACACCCCAGACCCCTATTGGACTTAGTCCTTCAAGCTCAAACACCACACCACATGCATATACAACCTATACTTAGGATAAAACAGCCAAATCATCACACACAAAGCACACACCAACATGGAATTTCTCATAAATTCGCTTAAGCTAGGGACTCTCGCCCAAGCTAAGCCCTCAGCCTCGCTTAGGCTAGCTCACCTCGCTTGAGCGAGCTTAAAATAGCAACATCAACACATCATCTCGCTTAGGCGAGATCCTCTCACCTGGGCGAGTCACACCTTCGCCCAAACAACACACAAACCTTGCCTAGACGAGTATTCGACAAAACCAACATGAATACACTTCGAGAACTCGCTTAGGCGAGAGTGTCCATCGCTTAAAACTCAAAACGTCTCACCTGGGCGAGATATCGCGCTCAAATATTCCAGAATTACTCGTGCCCTCGCCTAGGCGAGCCAATCTCGCCTAAGCAAGACTGTATTTTGCTCAAACCCAACCCTGGTCGCCTGAGCGAGTTACTCGAGTATGAACGCTGAATGGACTCCTGCCACTCTCGCCTAGGCGAGAAGGAGTCGCTTGGGCGAAAATCACAGAGTTTCGCCACTGTTCCATCACGAAAACAACCCACACCATACTCCAAAACCCAATAGGTACTATACCAAGCATCCCAAATCAACCATCCACATATTAGTGTACATATTTGCATCCGGTGGGACTACCAATACACAACATTTGTCCAATTTTAACCATGCAATTCCCAAAACCCTCACTCTAATCATAAGGATACATAACATGTTTTTACACACAATCTCAATCAACCAAATTACAAATTACAACACACGACACACAAATTTCTGATTTCACAGTATATTCTTTATATCAGTGGAGACCCAATATAGTTTCAAAAACCAGTTTAAGACCATAATCACGTGAAAAGTGCGTAAGCCCCTCCCAACTATACAATTGATAGGACTTTCAAGCCATAATTTCAAAATACCCCAATCACTAACCCAAAACCCTTCTTTTCCCTTAAAATGACCTTTTATATGTTTTTAATTTCTTATTCATTGTGCACTAAGGTTTTTATTTTTACCTTTGCCCTTTCAACTCCACTCTAAGCTAGAATTAGCAAAAATAAAGCCTTCTTTATGCCCAACAGGGTTTCAACCCATGACCTTCCACTCACAATGCTATAGCACAACCACTATGCCAATTCACATTTGGTGATATACACAAATCAACATAAGTTTACAATACCAATCACATACTCATACATATCTTTAAAATCAATAATAAAACAACAACACATACATAGAATTCGAACCCAAGTCCTCTCACACAATCAAAGTACTCTCAACCACTTGAACTAGTACTTTTTTATATCACCCTAAACAATAATTAATGTCATAACGGCGCTTTCTACCCGCATTTATTAATTAATTAAATATTTAATTAATTAATTTTCACGGGTCTTACATAATATAAAATATGTCTAATTTGATAAAATGAGAGAGTATATACCTAACCCATTAGAGATTACCAGTTTTATATTATTTGTATACAGTACTCATCTGATTTTATATAGTTTTCATGATGGCTTCTTGAATTTGGTAGGTATGTAGTTAAAGATAGACAAGTAATGCTTCATAAAGTAGTTAAGAGATTTGGGTAAGAAAAAACATGTAGTCAAAGACATTTATAATTTACAAGATCTGAAACTAAAATTAATATCACGTTTAAAGAACGTGAACAAAATACAGTAAGAAAAACTACTTAGCTATTGTATTATATACTATCCATAAGCACTTATAGAAAATGAATAAAAATGAAATATTTTCTTTTTACAAACTAAATTGTTTTAGGTAAGTCATTATAATTTATAAACAAACATAATATATGGAACACAATTGATGTTAGGTATAATAATATGAAAACATTTATTGAAATAAACAACATTTATTTAGAGGTGAAATGGAGACTCGTGGGAGGAAAAAACTATGGAGGTATGCAAATAAGGTGGGGTTTGTTTCATGAAATTCTTCAAGAGTAGCTAATCATTGTATAAGAAGATACATGGAGTGTATTTAGAAACTATGAGGTGCAAGAAGGAAAATCCTTTTAAGCATTGGCTTGTAAGGGCCCAAACAGCTGAATTCTTATCTTTATGTGCTCATTCAAAGTTAAAAATAAAAATAGCATGCTAATTATGGTTTCTTTATTCAGAATCATAAGGAAAAAATCATATAATTTTGCCAATAATTGATATATAATGGTTTACTTTAAAACTGTTTACCGATAAAACACTTTTAAACTATCGATTATGATTATAATCTGACTCAAAAAGTTATGATTTAACTATCCATCTAATTTCCACGACTTCTGGAAGGTATAATCACTTGCATTTCATAGAAAATTATCCTCAGAAATGATTTTGTAATTCTGGAAAATTTATATAAGCATCTGAAAAATTTCCTATATACAACTCATCATCTAAGAAAAGTAACTAACAATCTTGGTCATCCATGACCAAGATAACTTCCTCTCATGCTTTCATTGAGCACACCCTTTATATACACACACGCACGCACATCAGAGGTAACACATTCATTGAGTTTGGAACACAGACATCACCTCAAATTTCATAATCTATGTCTGTGACATTCTGTGAAGCAGCATGCTTAACAAGCTGCCCTTGCTCATCGTACCGATCAAAGCTGTCGCATGGAGCAGGAGAGATGGTCCCTATTACCTGACCTTGGACAAAGGCACACTGAAAGATATGCTTCTTCTTGTAGGTTGTTCCAACCTTCATGTCCTGGAATGTCACATTTCTTATCGGAATCTGTTCGCTGCCTTGAATTCGAACCGGCACACGAACTCCTTGGCCACGGATATTGATGAACCTTATGTCTCTCAGTATTGGAAGTGCTTTTGGATCGTATCCAGCACCAGGGTGTTCATTGTAATCTGTCTTTATCACAATTCCGACACGCACGTTTTTGAAAACTAGGTTCCTGTAAGTTATTTGGCGCACGTAGCCACCTCTTCCTGGTGCTGTCTTGATTCTCATCGCGCGTCTTGATTCCCATACCAGAATGTTCTCCACCAGCACGTTCGATACCCCACCAGACATCTCACTTCCTATTGAGATCCCAGCACTGTTGCATTTCACACAGAAATTTTCCAAAGTATTTAAATATCAAACACCATGAGATGCTCAATGACATATGATTTGTTTCGTATTTGTTGGCATGAGTGAGGAATTGACTTTACCTGACATTAGATTGAACAACGAGGTTTCGAATCACTATATTCTTGGAAGGCCTTCCATAAGTAATTCCATATTGATCCCATCCACTTTTTATTGCAATTGCATCATCCCCCACACTTATGTAACAGTCCTCTATCAGCATATCCTCACAAGAATCTGTTCATATCATAGAAACTGAGACCTGTGAATAACCGGTACATCATTTTAAGATATGAAATATGTTGCAGCTTTTAGGAGAAGACACTTCTTACCAGGATCTATGCCATCAGTATTTGGAGCGTGATATACTGGAGCCAATATAGTAACATTTTTCACTGTAACATTTTTGCAGTCATAGGGATGAAGTGTCCAAAAAGGAGAGTCACGCAAAGTAATGTTTGAGATCACAATGTCACTAGACCATAATATCTGAACAAGTGGCCCCCTAGTGTGGTTCAGAAGCTTTTGGCGATATTTTGTCCACCATGTTTGTCCCTGTCCATTTATGGTACCGTTATGCCCTGCAAACAAGAGAAACATAGAGAGCAAGTATTGCACAAACAGAAGTACAAGAGATCAGTGCTGTGGCAGAAAATTTGGCATCACAAAAGCAGAAGTTATAAAATACATGCTCAATTAGCTAAAACCTTCGAACTATTTGGTATCACAAAAAGTTGGACAATATTATTTTCTTTGAGACTCTAACATCAATGGACAAATTTCCTTCTCCTTAACATATATATAACAATTTGGTTATATTTTGATACTATGTATAAGTCTTGTCCTCAAGAAAAGATGATGACTTTTTGATCCTGACCTGTTATGACAACATCTCTAAGATTTTGGCCGTGGATCAAACTGGTATATCGAGGACCAGGATGCTCCCTTCCATACCCATACGAAGGCAATGCAGGCATCAGTGGCCAATACTTTTCGTCCTGTTAATCATCACACAGGATCACAAATACAAAAGTAAGTAAAAAGTTTTAATTTAATGAAGTGAGTAAGGAACAGTAGGAATGAAAAGGTCAATGAAAAACTGCAGCAGAATGCATATCATATGACGAGTATATGTGGCTAAACTACCTTAGTCATAGTAACAGCTTCTATAGTAAAATTACAATTGTATACTCACTTTCATTTCTATTTCATTTTCAGCTTACTTTTTTCCCATCTCGCTTCCTTTCTGACAAAATAGGTGGACATTTACGACAGTTCTTCTCTTTTTCAGACACTATCTCTTTCCATCAATTTAAAGTATAACTTACCTTCATGTCTGACCAGTACAAACCATTTCAGTGTTGTTACCATCGTATCAAGGTTATACTATTACTATTGAATTGAGATTGGAAAGAAAAAGATCAGAAAAGCCCCACCTGAATTGCAAGTATAACAGCATCAGGAGCAAGAAAAAGAGTCATGTGACTGGTGAGGTTGAAGGGTGCTGTGAGCCAACGTCCAGGTGGCACAGTGAGTTGGCCGCCACCCTTATCCGCCAACTTGGAAATGGCCCTAACACCTCTCTCAAACGCCTCAGTGTTGAGAGTAACGCCGTCACCGACCCCACCAAACTCGGTCAAACAGAAAACCACCGGCCGCAGCTTCGGCGGCGGTAGCACCGGAACACCACCCAGCACGAGAAACCCGCTGATGGTGTTCCTCTGCCAGACGAAAAGCGAGGCCAGCGCCGCCACCCAGAGGAACGCGAAGAGGGTCTTGTGAGAAGCGAAAGGTGGCGTTTTGGGGTTGAGGAGGAACCAGCCGAGTACCCCTGAATTCTCCACCATTGTTGGCAACTGGTTACGTTACGTGGGTTGCTTCGAAAACTGTCGAGGGCTTTGAATAAGGAAGTGGGGTTGCGATGCTTACGTGGGTTGGTTTTTGAGGGAAGTTTGTAGTAGTAGTAGTCAGAATTGGGTGATGATAGATGAAGTGCATTCAAAGCCAAGTACTGCACACTGATAGAACGATTGCAACTGAAACTGAAAGATATGTTTCTTAGGACAATGATACAACAATTGCAATTTTCTGGTTCAGGATTTGAAAGTTATCGTTGTCAAACAATTAGGATAATACGTACGTTTACATCAAATTAAAACATGATGCTTAGCAATTAATAATGATATTATAGTATTGATTATTTATTCAGCTAAAATATTAATGACGATTATCTTATTCTTAATAGAAAATGTTGTTACATTTTAATGACGATAGTATCAGTATTTATTATAATATTAATTGATGACTAGGTTTAACACTTTATATATATATATATATATATATATATATCAATTAGTTATCACATTAACAATTGGTTAAAACTGATCATTTTTCTTTTATAAACAATTGTTTAATTTTGAAAAATTCAAAATTTAAACGACGATTGGCAAATATTTATGTTAAGTAACTGTTATGAAATTCTACCGTAAATAAATTATATATTAAGTGAAAAAAAAAATTACAATGAGAATGAGAAAGAAGTTAGATCAAAATCTACGATCCTTTCTAATCTAGATCAACGTATTTATACATGATACATATCCAAATGTTTAAAATGCTTTAAAATATTTTTCCAAGTATCTAATATATAAGAAATATTTATTATATTTTAACAATTTTAATATATATGATTTTAATTTAAATTTATACATAATAATTAAATATTTATTGTATTTTTAAAAATTATTGTATATTTTTCAATATACATATTAAATATTATATCTTATTATTTTTAAAATAAACGTATTAACATATTAAATATGTATCACATTCGACATATATATATTCATATATATGTAAATCTAAATATTAGTTATTTATTAATAAATTAATATATATATA
>Ga0214545_1001144_pt1 | contig 48189 bp, 22 predicted proteins | sample CNSS4metaG_FD_160064 | JGI IMG/M metagenome (GOLD analysis project Ga0214545, IMG submission 160064) | Root nodule microbial communities from cowpea collected in UCLA plant growth center, Los Angeles, California, USA - CNSS4 | ecosystem: Host-associated > Plants > Roots > Nodule | place: USA... | reverse complement strand
ATTTATCCTTTATACTATAATTATTTATTTATTTTTTAAAGATTAATAGTTATCTTTTACATGTTTTCTATAAAACTATTTTAACAATTTTTTTTTTCATTAATTAACTGCTTATTTTTTCTTCTTTTTTTCCATTTATTCCACTTTGTTCTCAATAAATATAAATTTACTTTGTATATTAATTTAGTAATATTATAATATTATCACCTACTAATATAATATCATATATATTTAAAAACATGTACACATAGACATGGTAACACCTGTGTTTACACTAGTGTATATATATATAATATAATTAAGTTTTTGATAACTTATTTGGATAAGATATAAGGGAGAGATTTGTTATTAAAATCTTAAGGGTTAAAATTATTTTTGGTCCCTTAACTTTAAATGAAGATTGAAAGTAATCATTCTTTGAAACTTTGACCTAATTTAGTTTCCAACTTTAAAAATGCGTGCCCCTAATCCTTTTTAACCCAGTTTTATTAAATTTATTTGACATTTTGAATGTGTTTCGTAATAATATTTTAGTTGTTTACATTGTCTGACACATTTATGCTTCAATGTTAGTTGAGATACGCATTTCAAATATTAAATAAACTTAACAAAATTTGGTTGAAAGGACTAAATTCATGCATTTCTAAAGATGAAGTATTAAATTTGGTCCAAAGTTTCGATGAAGGACTAATTCTATTTTTTATTAAAAGTTAAGGGACAAAAATCATATTTAACCCAAATCTTAATAAGTTTATCATATTATTTTGTGCCTTAAATCTTGTAAGAGGTAAAATTGGTTTCTTAGGTTAATGTTATCCATAAGTAATTAAAGCAATATGGGTTGAGAGTTGAAGCATTCAAATAATCTAGTATTCAAATCTATAATTCTCAAGTGGTTTAGAGAGTGAAACATGAGGAGTTCTTGGAAGGAGGGACGTAAGTCGGTTGAAGATTATAAATGGTCAGATTAAACTTTATAGTATTCAGGTGAAGAGAGCTAACTGCTTTAGTCGTTTTAACTGTTTTAATTGTTTCGACATATTTTAACTTGTTTTGAATCTTATTTGTGAATATATATAATGAGTTTTGGTGGTGTATTGATGTTGTGTGAGAAACTCTATATGAGTAGGGGATGATTGCATACATGTTTGTGTGTATAGTGACTCAACGAAAGGTGGAGAAATTATATCGGAGGTAAAATTCGTTGGGCTCGCAGAGAGTAGTAGGAAGTGGCAAGTGCGAGCTTCACCTATAAGACTCCTAGGAAATAGGAGAAGTGGAGCGGTTGTTCTATTGATAAGATAATATGTTTTCTTTTTAATTGTTGTATGACACAAAAAGTTTTGTATGTAATTGTATGATATGATTTTTGTATGTATTTTTGAACTTATAATATGGTGAACATTATGGTTATGACAACTATTGTTTACATTAGCTCACCCTTCTCTTTTAGTAGTGTTGATTTTCACCTGTAATGATTGTATTTTTATATGGGACCATATGGTAGTACATGTGCAGAAGAGGATGCACAATAGAAATGAAAGTTATGGAGACAATTATGGGAGCAATTGTCTTTATTTGTTTTTTTAAAGAAATTTATTTTCCATTATTAATTTGACGATTTTATGCTTTTGAAAAATCGAGATATGTATTTTTTATTTTGTACATTAGTGTATAAAGATGTTTTCTGTTACGTTAAACAGTTGTATCAGAGTTTTGGTTACTTATATTTTTTATACCATGCAAAAAATTTGACCCAAGGTAAATGTTTCATCTACCATAGCCATATATAGTTAATCACTCGATTTCTATTTCATTTTACTATCACGAGTTTCATGGTGTAGGAGTAGTAAGAAAAAAAAAACTTGTACTAGTGGAACAATATTTTCATATATGTGTACCTAATTAAAATAAGGATTAAATATACTTTTAGTCTTTAAACTTTTAATGTGAAATTGATTGGAATTCCTCTTTGTCTTGAACTTTTATACAATTTAGTCTCCAAACTTTAAAAATGAACAGATATAATTTATTTAGCCAACTGGACTACATATTTTTGATATATCAAATGACGTTTCAAGGTGACATTTGTTCCAGCACAACTGCCAGCTTTAAACACCGTTTAAAACACAAAAATAAAAAATTAGTCGTTGGATTAAGAAGATTATATCTATTTACTTTTAAAATTTAGAGATTAAAATGTATCAAAGTTTAGGACATGAATGAATTCTAATTTCGCATCCAAATTTATGGCTATACATATATTTAACCCTTAAAATACCAATTTTCATAATAAAAAACAAGAAAAATGGTTTTATAATACAAAATAATCATAGCAGTAACAACAATAAAAATAAAATTATAAAGAAGACACGAAAATAAAAAAAACAGTTACAAAATATAGGATGCTCTTTATATGTTACTATTGTAGGTAAATTTTAAGATAATGGAAAGATATATATATATATATATATATATATATATATATATATATTATACATATATAATGAATAATAAGTTAAAAACAAAAAGCAAAACCATTAATATTTATCGTCAAATTTTAAATGTTCTCGGTTGGCTTTTATATTCACAGGCTTATGCTCAATTCATAAACACAACAAAAGTTTTTTTTTTCTTGTATTCATTACTGGACAGTGTTTTCTTGAATAACTTTTATTATAAATAATTGTATAGTGAACGATAGATTAATTAATATCATTTAAGATTTGAATATAAATGAAGTTGATGTTAAACAATTAAGTACTCTTTTTTTTCACAATCGTTTCTCAGAATTTAGAAATGAAAGTACTACTGAATTTATAGATCAGTTAATACCATTTTTAATATTTAAATATACATGATGTTGATGTTAATACTGATTTGTTGTACGCACTTTTCCCCACAACCTCCATACTTTGAAAAACACTGACATTTTTATAGGACACTATTTAAGAAATTAAAAGAAAACAAATGAGAAAAATATTCTTCTTAGCATGTTTCAAAAATTAAAGTTTTCTGTTTATTGTCATAACTCTTACACTTTTATCTATCTTTTTTTATTTTTTTTCTTTTCTTTCTTTTCTTCCCATTACAAGTTCCATCATGCACTGTGAAAATGTTTATTATAGTACTGTGGAAAAATCAATCCTTCAGATAAAAGTGTCACCTATTTTACATACATAGCCTAGTTGTTTTCAAAATCTAAATGTTTAATTAGGGTTTTCGATATATTAACCAGGCCATCAAAATCGAAATGCAGAAAAGGGAAAAGGAAGAAAAACTTGAAGATAAAAATTCAAACCAGCTTTCCCATTCCCACAAAGACTAGCTGAAATATAAGTAGAAGAATTGAAGATTATGACCAGACATCACGTGGGAACCCTTCTTAGTTAAAATTGTAATAATTCAAGAGAGAGGGTCACAAGTCATTGGAAACTCTCAGGTTTCAATTTCAAATACACAAAAATAATTAAACGTAATAAGGATACATATGTTACATAATGTAAATTTTAACTTTTTGTTTCTTGAAAAAAATAAAGCATACATGTTAATTTTAATCACTAACAAATTTTGGGTTGTTTTAGTTTCTTTTTTCCATAAGTGCAAGCAAAGGCATATTTGAAGTAAAATGCCAAAACCTCAACATCCAAGAAGCAAAATGGTTTTCTTCTGTGATGAGTTAAAAATTTGAAGCTCGAGAATTTTGCGTGCAAACTTTTATGTTCATGTCCCTCTCATTGAAATTGAATCAAACCCCACATTAACAAATTAAAGTCACTTTCAAAAAGACCCTTTCATTATCTCCCTCTCCTTTTCCCCATACATGAAGAAATGGATGGTTTATGGAGCATGAAAGGTGAACCTCAAGTCACTCACACTCTCTCTCATGCTTTAATTCTCCAACACGAGAAGTTAAATTTTAGTGTGAGTTGGGTAATTGTTGGAGGGTCTATTTTCAGTCCATAAATACCTGTCTGCTAGGCCAACTCACTTCCATATTTTGCACCCTTTGTACCTGAGTTCAAGGTTCACACCAAAGAACTACATATAGTGCAGATTTCTAAGGTTAGATCACATAGTGGACTTGTTTGTTTGCACCCTCTTACCCTAACTACTGTTTCTGCATATTGCTATCTAATTTCATGGTTAGTCACTACCTTATAGCATGCCAAAATCCAGATCACACCAAACCCTTGTGCACATACATACAATTATCATCAAATATCTTTCTTTCGTTTTTGTTTTCTTTCCCTTTGTCTTCCACCTATTTGATGATTTGATTTGCGTGTATATTTTGTTTTTCAATGATTGAACATGGGTGCTGACTAATTATCTGGTTTTGGTATATATGGTTAATCACTTTTAGCTTCAAACCATGGAGCTTCCAAATCAAGCTCAAGAAGGGTCTTCTCAAAAGAAGATGGGAAGAGGGAAGATTGAAATCAAACGGATCGAGAACACCACAAATAGGCAAGTCACCTTCTGCAAACGCCGCAACGGTTTGCTGAAGAAAGCTTATGAATTGTCAGTTCTTTGTGATGCTGAAGTTGCCCTTGTTGTCTTCTCAAGCCGTGGCCGTTTGTATGAGTATGCCAACAACAGGTTATATATATATATACATACCACGCACAAACCTTTCTTAAATTTCTCCCAAATCTTGAAGTTCTTGATTAAGTGCTCTGTGGATTTGTTGATTGATTCCAAATGCTTGGTGATTTTGTCTTTGAATGGCTGCAACCTGTTTGAACAAATGAAACTGATATATTAGTTCCAGTTTCTCCTTTTTAAATCTGTTGTGAGGTTCTAAGATAGGAGCAGGTTGGATTTTTCAGTTCAAAGGGTCAATTTCCTTTCTCCCCCAACACTTTTATTTTTGTCCCTTTTGTTTGTTTGTGTTTTTTAATGTTAATGTTACTTTCCTTAATAAGCTTTGTGGTGTATGTGCATTGTTCATTGTTTATCTCACAAACCTATTGCTCTTTTATTCTTGTCCCCCAACTGTTTGTTTGAAAGGGTTGCAGATCTGTGGTGAGAGATAGAAATAGGAGTTAAGGTGATAGATACTAGGAGTATAGCACTAAATAGATGAAGAAGAGGAACAGCTTTGAATAGGGTTACAAAGATTTGCAAGTCAGAGATCTTAGCTTCTTTGTGTATATTCTCCCATGCTCTTCATCTTTTTCCAATCCTTTTCCTTTCTCTCTCTCTTTCCCTAAACATGTCAACCATAAAACCTACAAAAGTCTGCCACATAAAGCTGCAAGCACTCATTATTGAACATCTTCTCTTCTCTTCTCTTCACTTCATCATCATCATCATCACTTTTTCTTCACACTCCTAATTAACTTGTCAGCAGATCAAAATTTCAAGTTATCTAGGGTTTCGATTTTTCATTAGTCACACACCTAAATCCATTCATGTCTAAGTCTTTAGGGCAGTCAAATCAAGGATATGTATGTATCTACCAATTTGATAACCTCATTAAACAGAAAAAGAATAATGTTTAAAACTCTTTTATTGAATTTCTCACCGTACAAAGTAGTTATGAGTGTGAACCTTCCAAAACCCAAATATTAGGGTTTCTGTGGTCAAAGATTTCAGATTGCACTTACAGTTGAAACAGATTTTTTTCTCATCATAAATTCATTTCCCATTTTGTCCTTTACCATAGGGTCAAGGAAGCATGGTGCAGTTAGGGTTTCCCTGCTTGTGTGGTGTTATCAATGTCAAAAACTATCTATACCTTCCACAGGAAATTTTTTGCAGAGGGGATTTTGAAATATTCATGGAATTAGGAGGCTACTTTTTTCTGTAAGAGTATAACTGGAAATAAGGTTTTGGGAAGAAAGAAAAGGAGATTTATTTAATAACTATAAAATAAAAAAATAAAATGAAAGTCAACATAAATTTAACATCACAATGTTCTGTTAATTTTTATGATTGTTATATGATATATTGTATAATTTAAAAATTAAAGAATGTGCTTACTTTATTCATCTTTTTTTTTCTCACAAAATCCCATTTCCAAAACACACACACAATTAACTTAAGCTAGAAAACTCCTCTCTAGGGTGGATATTTACATTTCTTGAATATACATAGAATACAAATTAAAATTCATTAGTTAACAAAATACGATTCACTGGTCACGTGAAGTTCTTATTATATATTTCTTAGTTCTTGAGTAAGGACAAGAGGGCACAGTGGCATTTATTCTTCTGCAGGGTGTTTGGTTCATCTTTTTATATATATAATTGTGAATTCATTTTGTTTCCGATTTGGTAGAATTTTGAAAGAAATTAGCATCCTAAAGAAGTTAGATATTATGGTGTTTTGATGTTATTCTTTGTGGAGGGTTTGTTTTTTACCCTGCGTTGCTAAAAGTAACAGCATGATATCAGATTCTAAGAATGGCTAAAAGCAAAGCACCCCTCTCTCTTTCATCTTTTTTCATTTCTTTCATCGTTGAGGAAATAAAGCTTCTTCACTCGACGTCAATCTTCTACCTACTCTCAATTATGTGTTTTGGAAATTTCAATGAAAAGGGAAACTTACATTTACATTATGGCCACATGATCATAGCTTATTGGCTTCTTCCTACTCATCTCATTAACTATTACCATTCCAAGTTTCAACTTTAACAAGTTTTCAAAAATGGAGAGAGGAATATTTCAAACACTGAGATTCAGCTTCAGCTGGTTTGTGTCCTAAGAAAAATTTGTGAGAAAGAAGAGTGTGTGAAGAGGGAAAAGAAGCAAAGAGAGTACGATCCAATGAGAAGTTCTGAGACTTGATGACTTTCATTTCTTTGGTTTCAAAGTTCACTGACACACACAAGAACTATACAGGAGCAATCTTCAAAGGTTTTTATGGGATTTTCTGGTGTTTTGAAGTGTTAAATTTATTTCAGGAGAAATTATATTAATTTTGACACTTCAACCACCACTTGAATTTTTTTTTTTAAAATAATATGGTCATTAATTATAAAGTAAAGTTTTAGAAAAAAAATAAAAAAGTTAAATAAGTAAACGTAAATGAAAAAAAAAATTGGTCTCAATATTGAGATATAGCGGTAAGTTTTGGACATTCAAATGATCATGTTGCAGAGGAAAAAAAGAATTATAATATACTTTATTTGTACTCCAAACAAGATTAAGAGAGACAACACGAGCTGAAAAATAAATAAATAATGATAAAGTTAATTTTGTAAATTTCTTCTGTTATCTATTTATTATGATACTTGGTTAAAGAGAGTATTATTTTTATTACTAGATATCATTTGCAGAATAACAAAAATGTTTATTCTTGATCATCATATTACTTTTCAAGAGTGGTATTTAAGAAATCAAAAGTAAAGAAATGGTAACATTTAATCTTATTTATGCATTTACATTACAATATTTAATATTTTTATATATTTATTCATAAAATGAAACACCCTTTAATATAGAAAAGTCATTTATATAGATTATGAGTTTTATGGAGAATATACAAATGAAACTTTTGGTGGAAGAACTGCATCGTGACTTGTATGTCTCTTCTTCAATTTCTTTGACTTTTATACTGACAGAAAACAACCTTTATATATAAGACAAACGAATCTTGTTTAGACTTTGAATCACATATATGTATAAAATATCATATTCCATGATAAATTCAATTTACAAATTCTTGTTTCTCCAATAAATTATCATTTTCAAGTTGAAAGCTTAATCATATCTGTAAGACTCGTATACGTGGATTTAATTCAGTTGTTCAGATGATCTTGATGCTTAAATTTGCTGTTGTAAATGGTATATGTGTCAGTAAATTAGGGAAAATATATAAACGAAGTCATGTGTTTATGACAGTAAACATAGTGTTTGCACTTTTTTCAATTTTCAATGTTGTTCATAGATTTGTGGCACTGATCCACAAGCTTTTACATTTGCTTCAATTGTTTTTACTTTGCAGTGTTAGGGCAACTATCGAAAGGTACAAAAAGGCAAGTGCTGCTTCCACAAACGCAGAATCTGTATCTGAAGTTAATACGCAGGTAAATTTATAAGGAAATATATATATATATATATATAAGTAAACTATTGTATAAAAACAATGTTTTTGTTTTGGTTATTTAGCAGATAATAAATGCATTATAATTTCATAATTACAGACTTTTTAAACCAAAATGATTTTAAAGTCAAATCCCTTATCTGTATTTAGTCTTTTATAATAATAGTAAAAAAATCACTAATGTGTGTACATGTTTTCTGAGTAATATATCTAGTATACTAAAAAATATAACATATCTAGCTCGCAATGAATAGGCAAAACAATGTTTTGTGGACTTTAATATGAATAAGTTCCAGCTAATTAATTTTTTTTTTTAATGTCATTACGTTTTCTTAAAAAAAGTACTGATGTCATTATTTATTCTTTTCATTAAAAAAACAAAATACTTTGATGCTTAAACTTAAGTATCATATCTAATAAATATAGATAAGGATAATAGGAAAATGTTATTATCCTTTTATTATTGAGTTATGAAGAATATCTTTTTAAATTATTAATTCATATTTCATCATAGCATAGCATGCATCCAAGTTCTTCATTCCAAAACACATTATTGTTGATAATTTACTACTTTATATATAATCTTCTTCTTCATTAACACTGAATATCAGTTTTACCAGCAAGAATCATCCAAATTGAGAAGACAAATTCGAGATATTCAGAACCTAAACAGGTAAGTTTATTATATTTTTTCTATATATATATATATATATATATATATATATATATATATATATATTTAACACATTCTCTCCATTGAATAACTCATCATCAATTTTTCTTTGTAGGCACATCCTTGGGGAAGCTCTTGGTTCTCTGAGTCTCAAGGAACTGAAGAACCTCGAGGGTAGATTGGAGAAAGGATTAAGTAGGGTTAGGTCTAGAAAGGTATATAATTTATATATATATATCCCTTTTGTATATCTTCATATATTTATTCCTGTAGACTGATGCACTTAAAATTCTGCAGCATGAAACATTGTTTGCTGATGTTGAGTTCATGCAAAAGCGGGTACTCATAACTTTTCTTTGGCGTTGTTAATTTATGTTTAACTTATTTATTTCTTTTTATGTACCATAGCTATCATATATAGCAACTTTTATGAACAGATTAAGGAAGAAGATGAGGTAAGTATAATCTGATTAGGGTTTATCTTTTCTTCTCTTCTACAATGATTTTGTACATTGTATATCAAACTTCTCAGCCTTTTTCTTTTCTTTGTTAATTAATCGGTTTCATTCTTGTTGCAATGCAATCTGATTTCATCTTATCGATATCATGGTTTGTCATCATGAGTAACCAAATTCTGAGGCGTAAATTTGGTGATATCATGCAGGAAATTGAGCTGCAAAACCATAACAATTATCTGCGAGCTAAGGTTCTCTCGTTATTCTATTAACACACACACACACTCACTCCAAGAATCTAAGCAGAAAAACATAAAGATGTTGTTGAATATTGATGCAGATAGCTGAACATGAGAGAGCTCAACAACAGCAACAGCAAACAAATATGATGCAAGGAACACTGTGTGAGTCCCTTCCTTCACAATCTTATGACAGGAACTTTTTCCCTGTAAATCTCATACCTTCTGATCAACAATATTCACGTCAAGACCAAACTGCTCTCCAACTTGTGTAAACATTCATCACCTTCTATACTCTAATACTTGTGTAATTATTCATCATAACCCTTCTTTTCACATTTTTTACATTAATTATATATATTTGAATGCAGGTGAAGACATGGTTGAAATTAAAGCTACAGTGGAAGTTGTGGCACAGTGTTTATGGGTTAATTATGATAATCTTGCTAACTAGTGTAATAGTTACTTGTAGTGTTTATATAGTGGAGATCCAATAATGCCATGCACATGCCTGTGTTTCCACAACCATATTATATATAGTGCCTTTAGAATATACTTCTAAAGGTTATCAAACTCTCAACTCAAAATGAACCACCATTTTCGACCCTTATTTCATACTTTATATATATATATATATATATATATATATATATATATATATATATATATATATATATATATATATATATAATGTTTAATTATGTATCTTTTAATTAATAAGAATTGTGTGTGATAGAAACACGTGCATATATGTTTCTGATATAATCTAAGTTGGTTATTTGTATATTTCGATATATTACAATGGCTTAAAATAATTCACTCCAAATTTTGTTTCGGTAATTTGGATACATATTTTGACATTATTGATTTTCTTTTTCTGTTCTCATCATTTCATACTTTTTGTAAATCTAGCATTTCACTCTTTTATATTTTTCATCATTCTAATGTTGTTCTAGAGAAAAATATTTTTAGAAACAACTTATTTGTATAAAAAAATTTAAATACTAACAGTAATATGTGTTATTTAAATTAAAAAAATAAAAAAATGAGATTTTATGAATTTGTGATAATGATTTTATTACTTGAAAAAAACAATTCAAATTTCACTTAAAAGATATGAATTTGAAATATTTTACGTTTTCTTCTTTTTATAAATCTATGTTTCTTCTTTCTATATTTTGTCTTTAGCTTAGTCTCCATTTTTTCTTTTATTAATGTAGAAAAAATATCTTTGAATTAAATTCGATTACAACTATTTTTTTATTGTCTTTGCCAATGTTATTATTTAATTTGGTAGTTAAAGGATTTACTTGTCAATAATGATTGTTTGACTAAGGTTAAACATTATTTTTATCGACATCAACGATGATTTTTTTTAAATAATACACTACGAAAAAATTATTAAACAACAGTTAAATTTTGTGGAAAAAAATAATTAGTCATTATATATTAATTAAGTTAGATATCATTTTATAAACTAAAAATTATTACTGTTTAAAGTAGTTTTTAATTTAAAAATAAAGACTAATTTAAAATTAATAATATTATTAAGTAATTAAAATTTTATAACTAATATTAGAAGTCAATTTAAACTTTAATGCACAAATTAATTACAATTTTATTCATAATAGATAATATTTTAGATATGAATAGTATTAAGTTTGTAAATAACTTAGTTAATATAAATATAATCATTAATTATTTTGTCTATTCAATGATTTTTTTAGTGATGTCTTCTATAATTTGGTGTCATTTATTAGTGTTTATTAATCTAGTTATTTTTTACCATCAATAATTACATGACTGTTTCTTGGTTCACAATAACAAGTATTTTTCTTATTATAGTCAAATGAGATTTTTTTTTTTTTTAAATAAGTTATAATTTTTTGGTTGATGTTAATGAAAGTTATTTTTATGACATTATTGAAATTAATTATTAATCAATGTATATCGAAGTTATTTGTTAGAATTTTTGGTGAGGTTATTTTTTAATTGATGCCACTTAAGTTTATTTAGTTGAAGTTTGTAATAGTTATTTTATGCAAATCTCCAAAGATTTTTTTTTTTCTATTTGCGTCATTAGTATTATATGTAATAATTATGTATTTGGTACTAAAAGAAGTACTATATGATATATCTAAATAAAAACAAAATTTAATAAATTAAAAATATCTTTTCTAAACGCGTTATGTAAAAATTAAAAAAAAAATTAACATAAAAACAATTTAAATTTTTTGAAAATTGTAAAATTTCTTATCCAAAATCAACATTTGAAATATCCACCAAACGTGATCTATTTTCTTTTCGCTATAGTCGTAGTTTTCGAGTAGAGAAATTAGCATTCTCTAACAAGTTACTCAGGCAAAAAAAAAAATGTTTAGAAAATAATATATAGGCTTAGAAATTTCAGACATATTAGAGTCAAGTATTATTCCCAAATAACAAAAGTCAAAACCTAGAAAGTGGTGTTAATCCAGTTAGAGAAAAACTTAGTTTTAATTTTATGTATATATATAAAAAAAACATCAACCATATAAAGAGGTAGTTAGTGATTAATCCAATTAAACATAAGTATTACGATAAAGAGACCCAAACTAGAATTCTCAACGAGTATATCTTTTTTCATGTATTATACGTGTCTTTTAAAGGTCATTTTAGTTAATATTTAATTATTAAAAAGTATATTTGAAAAATGAATATATGAGTAATTTATAGATTCAGCTTTCATTAAAGGATATAAAAAGTAATTAAAATTGTGGGGTACACAGTATATACACTTCAAACAATGTAGAAAACACTATTTAATTATATAATATTTATCTTTGTATAATAATAATAATTATAATAATCATAATAATAATAATAATAAACAAAAAAAAAGAAGGGTTATTGAAACAAATTTTCACTAAAAATAAGGGTACTCATACAAGTAATTAAAACGTTTAGGCTGTACTTTTTCATATTTTAATAACTCAAGAATAAAAACAATATCAAGCATGTGAAGTCTGGAATTGATGAGTTTATATAATTATTAATTACTTATTTTAATTGACATTCTTGAAATTGATAATTGTTATGGATGATCTTAATATAAAAATTTCAATAAATTTTACATTTAATTAAAGATTATTTGAATAAAAGTTCACTTTTTGTTTCTAAATTATATTGTTTTATAATTTGAATATAAAATAATCCCTAACATGTCCCTTTTAAATTTCTTCCTTTCTCTTTTTAGTTAATATTTTGATGTTATCCGGGATGCTCATATTTCATATACTTCTACTCCATTAGTGAATCCTTAACATTTTGTTGAAAATAGTTCATAATTAATTAATAACATAATCATCTTTATCCTCGAGAATCACCATACTAACAAAGAAATAATATAAAAACAAGGAACACAAGAATATAACGTGAAAACTCAAAAACTGAAGAAAAAAAACACAACCATTGTCTAATGACAACTAAAGAATATAACACTATATGAAAATTTGTACAACACATACTCCCATGCCCTTTGATCTCAAGTACACTCACACTTTCCAAAACAAGAATTTAACCAAACCTCACAACACTATATTACAAGAGTATAAGAAAAGTCAAATACAAGCTTAAAGTGTTTTAACTAGGCAAGAAACACCATGGACTTAGAGTCCATTATATAGTCACCAACATTCACTCCCTAGCCTATCTTAGGCAATGTGAGACTTTTTAAGACATTATTTTCATCCGCCCAACATTCTCCACCCTGATTAAAATAAACACATCTTGATTGCATATACTTACAATCATACTCCACCATAGAGAGTATATCCACTTGGAATTGAACCATCCAAAGAATTTTCATACACTTTGCATCAATGTTAATTAATGTTTGTGTATCATCACCACACACCCTGCATCAATATTAGCCAATGTCCACGCGTAAAAAACATACATCATGCATTAATGCTAACCAATGCTCGTGCACAATCCCCACACACCTTGCATCAATATTAGCCAATGCCCATGTATAAAATTACCATACACCATGCATCAATGCTAACCAATGTCTGTGTATAATCACAACATGCCTTACATCAATATTAGCCAATGCTAATGTGTAAAGTAAAATCACCGCTAGAAAATCTAATTTTAGAACTCAGTCTATCCAACCAGAAGTTGTCATGTGTCACAGTCCTCCGATTTTAAATTTGAATAACCAAGAGTTGCCACATCATCTCAATATTTCTCAAGCATATATGCAAACAAAGCCAGCCTTCACCACACAACCCACCGTCGGGCCTCTACGTAATCACTGTAGAAACCAAATTACGTCTTCATCTCTCTGAAGACCTTTGAGCTCCACTTTGCTTAAGAAGATCACTTGTTGTTGATCCAAACATAACAATCACTAGACCTCAGAGTACACACCATGCAAGCCTAGATCCATGAGCTACAAACAACTAGAACAAATTTGTAAACTACATAGCACTTCCTCTACCAAATGCAGCAAACCACGACTCACACAAATCAAATCTTCATCATGTGTCACTCACTAAGCCACGCGAGCACCAAGAACAACCTCCTATACATATCTAGTGCGACTCATAATCCTTACACCTCCATAAACCTAGTTGCAAATTCAATGCGCCAATACGATGCTGACAATGATCCTTCCATCAAATTTCTCATTGCAAGTTCAACAAACAAAAATGATTCTCCAACAATAACGAATTAATCTTTTTCTGATGTGAAAGATTAGACTAAGCTACAACCACAAAACATACTAAGAAAAAATCCTTTTGAACCATAACTCTAATATCATTTGTTGGAAAAAAAAAAAAACCCATCATCAATTAATAACATTACCCGTCTTTACCCCGAGAATTACCTTAATAACATAAAAGTAAGATAAAAACAAGGAACACAAGAATAAAATGTGAAAACCCCAAAATCGGAGAAAAACCACAACCATTGTCTAATGACAACTAGGGAATAAAATTATGTAAAAATTTGTACAACACATAGACTACCCTCCATGCCTTTTGACCCCAAGTACACTCACACTCTATAGAGCAAGAATTTAACCAAACCTCACAACACTTTACTACAAAAGTACAAGAAAAATGAATTACAAGCATAAAGTGTTTTTGATTGGGGCAAGAAACACTATGGACTTAGAGTCCATTATATAGTCACAAATACCCACTATCCAACTTATCCTAGGCAATGTGGGACATTTCAAAATGTCTTATTTTCATCAGCCCAACACATTTTTCATGGGAAAATATATATCCTATATCAATTATCAAACTCATTTCCATCAAAGGATCACTTAGAAAGGAATATGTTCATTCCAAGATGGAAAAATGTTCTTTAACTTTTATGTTAGAAGAACAATATTTTTCTATATATTGAAATTCATAAGGTACTTATCAAACATTAGTGACTAGAAGGATTCTCCCACTTGCATTAAGAAACAATTAGACTTGTTTTCTCCCCTAATGGAGAAGAGGCTTATATATCTCTATAGTCTCTCTATTAGACATTATTACCTCACTATAAGAATGTTGTTATACAAACTCTTTTAATTACACTACATCTTGGCAGTGTGATTCTCTCTATCTTTCCTAATTACAATGTTAGTAAAAGATAGAATTATTTGATCAAATTTGTAGTACCTTTAACGAGACTCATGTTTTAGTCTGAAAAAGGATTTTGTCAAAAACTATATCCTTTAGGTCTCCTTACACAAAGTTTTCTAGTTGCACCATATATAGATTGTTTCATCAATGTTGTCATTGAGAAATGTCGTCTTGACATCTATTTGATGAAGCTCTAAATTATAATGTGTAACAAGAGTCATAGTTCTCTTAAAAGAGTCTTTCGATGAAAGTAGAGAGAAAGTATCTCTAAAGTCAAACCCTTCATTTTGGGTATAACCATTATCCACAAGATGAGCCTTATACCTTTTCACATTACCTCGTGCACTACAAGAAAATCCTCAATTAGAAACTAATTTTAGAAACAAAAAATAATTAGTCACTATAATGACCAATTTAAATACTAGTTTACAAAACTAAAAATTATTAGTTACTAAAATAGTCACTATTATGAATAAAACATTATAATTGGTCTCTAAATTGCTCACTAATTAATTAGAGACTAATTCAAAAACTCATTTTTTTGTAGCCAAAACCTTGGTAAATATTTAGTGACCAATTTAGAAACTTATTCTTTTGGTAGCCAAAATCTTGGTAGCAAATCTTAAAGACCAATTTAATGACCAATTATAATTTTTTATTCATAATAGTGGTTATTTTAGTAACCAATAATTTTTAGTTTTGTAAATTGGTATTTAAATTTGTCACTTTTAGTGACTAACAATTCTTGGTCACTAAAATTGATTATTTTTTAAGAGTTTTCTTGTAGTGATGATTGTCCTAAAAGAGTATTTTTGATGAAACTGGATAGGAAGTCTTTTTAAAGTCAATGCCTTTCTTTTGGGTATAGCCTTTAGCTATAAGACAAACCTTATACATTTCCACATTTTCTTTGGAAACCCGCTTAGTCTTAAATATCCATTTGCAACCAATAGGTTTCACACCTTCTAGTAATGGGACAAGTTTTCAAACCTTGTTGTCATGCATGGACTTATACTCCTCATTCATTACTTCAATCCACTTTTCTAGGTTGGAATCTTACATGAGTTGACATAAGTTGATTAAATCATCTTCCATAATTCCATTATTTTTCTCATGTTCTTGGAGAAATACTACATAATAATCTAGAATAGCATTTCTCCTTTCTTTTGTGGATCTTTGCAAAGTTATTGTCTCACAAATCACTTTATAATTTTAACTAATAGATAACACTACTAAGACAATTAAATTATATATATATATATATATATATGACCCATAATTTATAACATTTTGATAACAAAATGTTGCATTGTTTGTGCACTTTCTTTCTCTCTACAAAGAGACACTTTTGTCCTATTTAAGAGAAAGTGGTGTAAAAGTTGCAAGTAGATAGCTTTAAAGAGGAACGATCAATCACCAACAAGACTTCTCCCATGTGATATCTTGAGTTGGAGCGGGTTCTCAAGGTGATGGTGTTGCTCTTGCGAGTCACCGATTCAATAACCCTCAAATCTTTGTTTCTTCTTGTCTCACGAAGCTATTGGATTATAGAGTTGACATATTATCAAGTAAATTAGGTATTGTGACATATGTTAGTATGAACTTAATACTAGTTTTTTCTAGACATTCAAATATGTATAACTTTTATTAGTGGACATAATGTGTAATTATTCATATAGTGTGATTGTAATTAATTGAAAAGAATAACTAATTTTATTTTTCTTATACTTTATAACGTATAAATTACCATATGAAAGACATTTTGCCTTCGGTGACTTATGCTAAGACAAGTAAGCAAAGTATTTTGTAGTGTATGGCCTGGTCGACCGTAATCGGTCGGTCAACCACCAAGAGAGAGATTACCTCAAAGATTTAGGGTCGTACAGTCAAAATCAAGTGAGTGTCAATCAGGTTCTTACCTAGTGCCAACAGTTGGACAATGCCATGGATTCCACCCTGGGTCTATTTATGAATATATGTGCAACATTGATCGGTCGTTGGTCGGATTCCCCTCGTAGTGCTAGCAGTTGAACTGTCCCAAGATTCCATCCTAGTGTCCTCTTATGCAAATTAGGTGTGACGTCGTCTGGTAAGTCACATCGAACACTATTAGAGTGAATTAACTAGTGTTGTGATTAGCATTAACAAGTCAATAATTAGGTTTAAAAACAATTGGACCATGATTAGGTCAATTCGAATCACTAACCCAAGTAGGAAACTATAAATACAAGTCAAAGGTATGGTTGTTGGGACTTTTCTCTCGCATGTATTACAACATTTATTGTTTTTGCCGATCGAACAATTGTTGACTTTAGCATTAGAGTCCCTTTAACAGGTACACCCGATCAACAGACAAACTAGAGAACCGAACGAACAACTGAAGTGAAGATCAAAAGACTTGCTAAATTATTTAAGTAAATTATTTAAGTCTATACTTGAAACATTTTGGCGCCCACCATGTGACCGAGCATTTTTTTATTCATACCTACATGGTGACCACAATAAACATGACGAGTAGGGCGGGCCTTTTGTATGATAGGATGGGGTCATGGTCCCCCAAATTTTTTTTAAAAAAATATTTATTTATTAAATTTTAGAATTTTTTTAAAATTTTGAAATTATATGCAATATTTATGAAAAATTAATAGAAATTAAATTAAGTATTTTTTATTTTTTTATAAAGTACAACATTTAATAATAATAATAAAATATAAAATCAAATATTATAAAAAATAAAAATATGTATTAAGATTTTTTTTTTCTTTCATATTATCTTTTTAGTTTTTTACATATTATACTTATTTCTCAATTTTACTTATTTTCTAGTTTTTTTTAAAGAAAAAAAGAAGTTAAACATAAACTACTATTTTTGGTTTCATATTTTATGTTTTCTCCCATTTTTGAAGAAAAAAAAAAGTTTTTTTTAGTCTCACTTGATAGTAAAATATTAGTTAAATAGTTAACATTATATCTCATGAGCCTTTGTATGTTGTTTTTTTCAACATCAGTTTTCAATTGTGACTTGATTATATCATAAAGTTTTTTTTTAGCAATTATGTCTTTGAATTTTTTTATTAGATTATGGTAAATTATTTTTGAATTTTAAATTGAAAAAAAAGGTAGATTAATAAAAAATAAAAGAATATATATTTTTTTTAAAAGTAATAAAAGGGAAGCCACCCATGAATATGAAAACAAAAAAAAAATCAACATTTTTGCTTAATCAATCAACATCATACTAATAATCCAATTATTCAATTAGAGAAGTCATTTCTTATGGTTAAAAGCATTAGAAGTGATGAGTTTGATATTAAATATTTGGAACGTGATACATGAAAACATTCTCAGATATGAGTATACAACTTTATAACTTTTGAATATGTTATTTTGACTCCTCCATTATTATTTGTCAAGATTCGCCAATGATGACGAGCAACATACATGTGAGGGACTCTTCGGACGATCAGATACACACACAAGAGAGATGATAAGGAGGATGAAGGACTAAATCAACATATTTCTAAAGATGGAGGACTAAATTTGTCCAAAGTTTGAAAAAGAGACTACTTCTAATTTTTGCTAAAAATTAAGTGACTAAAAATATATTCAATCCTAAAACATATTAAAAAAATTAAAGTACCAAAATAATATACTTTTAATATTCAATAGAAGACAACATAAAAAAAACCTCAGCAGAAACTCTGAGGTCTAAATACATACACCTCAGTAGAGACTCTGACCTCCAAATATGCACATTACACACAAAAGCATGCTTTCTATCAAAATCGACCCTTCAAGCAATGAAATAGTTATAATTAATATTTAATGTTAGGAGCTTTTAACCTGTTGGTATGGACAATAGAAAGTTTACTATTTTAGAGCATAAAACTTCAAATAACGCAAAGTTTTAGTTGTACTTAATTGAATTGAAAAATCCTTTATATATGTTATAACTTGAATACATCTGAATTTATAATTTAATCGTATTTATTAGCATCAAATAATTAGTGTAAGGATCATCCAAATTCCAAAGTTGTTTGAGACCCGGTCATCTATGTCTAACGTTACTCTAACTTTGAAACAACACTCCAATATACTGAATCCAATACACTGAATTCAAGTGCAATTGTTTGTTAGAAAATCTTGTTCAATGCTCCAAAGCTAAGTACATTAAAATTAATATGTTCAAAAAGATGTTTCGAATATAACATTTATTAATACCAATCAATTGAGAGACTATACAAAAAGTCTTACCAAAAGAACCGAAGTCCCCACCTAAAGACAAAAGATCTCAACCCTCCTTTCACCCTTCATCAAAATCTCAATGCATCGAAAACTTAACCTTCAAAAGCCAAAATCTCCATGCATCAAGACCTTAGCCTTCAAAAACCTTTAACCAAAACCTAAAATATTTTCACCACCGAGAACCAACAAACCCTTAAATCGATCACTGTTTAAAAAGAATATTATCAATTCAAATATTTTAAACAAAAATAATATTTTCAGAAGTTAAAAGATGAAAACAAATTTTTCTAGAAAATGAAGAACTAAAACCATACTTTAAGGGCGAAATAAAAACCAACTTTAGATTTAAGGCCAAAACGTTAATTTTGCATCAAGAAGGCATGTATAAAGAAATATAAATTATCTTTAAATTGAATTTGTTTCTAAACTAAACAAATAACCATCAATTTGCTTTTCATTTAATTAAAACAACTTTTGTCCTCAACCAAATAATTCAAGTGTACCTGAGCAGTTTAAAAAACACCTTTCTCAATTATATCAATTGCAGTTTCTAAATAAATAAGTTTTATCGTAACTTTCATTAGGTAATGAAAACTCGATCTACTCAACCACGAAAAAGTCAAAAATCAAGAGCTGAGTTTGCAGTAGTACGTTTGAAAGCTAATCATGACTTGAAAATATACAACATAGCCAAACAGTTAATTAACATTTGTATCCATCAGGTAGCAAGCCAGAGAGTATAGTTTCAGCCTTTTGCGACACAATTTGTTGTCAACAGTAAATTTTGAAAAATGTTGTATATCAGTCATGAAAATTTCATATAACAATAATATAATAGACAGCATGATGAACTCAAAGAGTGAGTTGATCCATGTTCTTAATGTTTCTAGATATTCCGTGAACTGACCGTCCTTCGTCTTGTTCATCATATGGGTTTGCTCGGTAGTTGGATATTGCCTCTTCATTATTGTCAGAACAGCCTGGCCTTTCGGTAAGAAACTGTTCCCAGAAAACATCATTAACCCTGTCTGGAGGAGCTGGATTAACTTGGTTGTTACTTGGAGCCTCCTGTGGTGAAGCTAAATTGGTGGCCTCAGCAGCTAGATTCTGGTTTGAGGAAACACCACTTTCAGATTCTTTGACACTGGCAAAAAATCTCGATTCTGCTAATTTGCCAATTTCTTGACAGTCAATTTGGGGCGATCTGGCTGAGTATGAATTTCTGTTTACTTGCACTGGACAAGATGCCAGGGTTAAATTTAATTGGCAACTATCACCTTCTTCACCACTTGGCTCCAAAGAGATGATCAGTTTTGAGTTCTCAGCAGTTGATGCTTTTCGCGGCAAACATGTATCCATCTTAAAAGTAAAAGAAGCCCCCGTATCCGCAAGTTCTAATGTTTCAGGTGCAAATGTAAGAGATGTTCTTGTCTGCACTCCTTTTGGTTCTACTTCAGATAGTTTTTTCTGTGGACTTTCCCCATCTTCATTTGAACTCTGTGTGCTACGTGATACCAAGTTCATATCTGACACAGCGGGTGACAATTCCAGTCTGAGTTTATTCGAGAAATCCTGATGGAAAATATTTCCAAATTCCATTCTAAAATTGTTGTGACTGTCCACGAAGCTGCTTTCTGCAACAGGTTGAACATGATCAGCTTGAGGCAATCGCCTCTTCTTATTATATGCCGATAAATCCATGGATTCAATTTTGCGTGAAAGATGTTCAACAAAACTAGGATTCTGAAGAGCCTTCTCAAAGAAGTTCAGCAATTGTTTTTGCCTCTTTTCAGTAGCATCTAACCGCTGCAGAAAATCTTCTAGTTGAAGCTTTGCTGTTGACTGATGTTGTTTGAAGTTATGAATATTGGATTCAAGAGAAGTTTTCTCACGGGAAAGTTTGTCAATTTCCTCCTCAAATGCTGCTCTTTCTGGATCTACAATAGAACCCGGAGGATGACTATGACTGTGGATAGGTTTCCTGCGATGTATATTCTTAAGGAGATGCTTCTGATCTTTCACAAACTCATCATTAGCAAATTCCCAGCGCTCTGGGTGTATTTTTCGGAAACCCTGATTACAGAGCAGTGTCAATAAACCAAACAAAAATAACCAAAAAATGGTTTTTTAAAAGCTAGGAAACATATTATATATTAAGAAAAATAAATGCACATAAACAATAATTTATTGTCCTAGCAATAAGATCTAAAATTTTCTTTGAATAATTTATTGTTAAATCCTTAAATGATAATCTTTACAAAAAAGAAAACCTCTAAATACGAAGTATTTGAGTTGCTTAGAACATAAAGGGAAAGTAGTATTAAAGAACCGAAATTATGGTTAGGGGGAACAATACATGGAAAATTTCTGAGGACTACATCCCCAAGGCAACCAATAGAAAAAATCAAGCACGGTAACACAGGTACTACTAGCTTCACACAAAATAGGGATTTAGGAAACAAAAAGCAATTCTAGCAAGAGAAAGTAACACTTTCTAGAGTTTGATTACATTCAAAGTTGAAATTGAGTACTGTCCATAATAGCACAGAGCCACAGAATATCATGGATCTCTTAAAAAATGGAACCTGAATGAACTTACAAAATCGTCATAGCTAACAGAATGAAAAATAGAGCCTTTTAGAAGGACGCCACAGTATTCCCGAAGACAGAAAACTAACGACCAAGTGTCCCTTTGTGAGTCTATCCATAAAGAAACTAATTCATTCAACTACAAGCACAAAAATAGTAGCTAAACAAGTAAGCAGTAGCTTCATGGTAGCATAAGCTTGTATGGAAATGATGATTTACAGCATGGCTCCCGAAACATATAACATAATCACTCTGAAAGCACAAATTCCCAATGGTTCCCGAAACATATAACATAATCACTCGGGAAAGCAACATAGGAAAACTGACAAACCAATCCAGTGACCCATGAAACTTGGCTGATATTAAATTCATCTTTGGAGAACCAACAGAAAAGTATATATATATATATGTTTTGAAACATCTTTATAATTTTCTATTATATAAAATTCTTTGAACTGATATGCATCTCCATCACCCATCTCTTTCGGAGGTAGTGTAATATATCCTCTACGTGAAAACAACCAAACATACTCAAGAATGAATTTTTCAAGTTTGGCTATCTGATGATAAGTAATTCCACTGAAACAGATCATATATTTTTACCACAATTCACAAAATAGTCGTTGCCCTGAAATTTCCAATGGTTTCCAGAACATATAACATTAACAAATATCACTCTGTAAAAACAAGATATGGAAACTTGAAAGTTGGGTTTACTAAATTCAGTTTTGGAGGACCAAAAGAAAAGCATATATATTTTTTCAAAAACGTTTTATATTTCTTATTATTGTAGTCATATTGAACTGATATGAACTTCCGTTAGACATCCTTTTCTGGATAAAGAGCATTTATGAGGGAGGAAGAGAATTTAAAGGTAGCATGCGTAACATGTCCTCTTCACGAAAACAACCAAACTTGCTCTAACATGATTTTTTTAGTTATTTGATGATAAGTAATTCAACTGAAATATTTTTATCACAATTCACACAATACTCAAACTCCCAATGGTTTACAAAACTCCTAAAACTCTGAAAAGACAATACATGGAAACTGTCAAACCAATCATGCTACTGAAACTTAGGTGGTATTAAATTCTTTTTTGAAGAAACAAGGGAAAATAGTATATATATTGAAACCGTTTTATACCTCCTGCAGAGGGCCTAAGTTTTCTGGCAGTTATTTGAGCAAGGGATACCCCAAGGTACTGAAGAAGATTCTTTTTATCACCTTCCTGAATGAATGCTGTGCCCTATACCACAATTCACACCAGAAAAGAAAAAGCTATCCTACACCTTTCCCTGTCTTTCAAGCTTTACAGTCTCTAACCCTAAATAACTTGTGAACAATTCTAACCCTCCAACAATATCCTCGTACATGCTTTACATGGCAAGTACTAAATGCATTTTATATCTCATTCAGTAGGAGCATATAACATTCCTTCGACTTACATCTCCAGATAGGCTCGATCGGATCCAAATTGAAGCTCTCTCTATCTTACAATACATTTTCTCAATCTCACATCATCATCATTCACAATAAACAAGCAACATTCCAATTCAGCACAGCGCTAATATCCAACAGCAACGACTAAAACAATTCGTCAAATCAGGCTATAAGTTTTAACAAGGGGACAATCAAATTGAGCAAACATTAAATGCATCAAACAATTAAACTAGAAGCAGTAATAAAAAAGGAATTACAATCAAGATAAAAACAAAGCAAGCGCATGATCAATCGGAAGAAAAAAACAGAGGCAGCAGCAGAAATCGAAGAAACTCACGTAGGTATTGAGCTGGCGGATGAAGCTGGAAAAGTTGTTGTGCTTGAAATAGGTCGGGAGAAGAAGGCGAGCGAACTCCGGCGGATTCCACACGACGAAGCTGGCGTTGCATGAGCTCCACGAAACGATGTCGTTGGTGGAGGGATCGTCCACCATGTCGTAGGTCTTCAGAAGAAACGGCGCCGGTCCTCCTGCGGCGGCGGCGGCAGCGGCGGATGGTGGCGCACCGTCCATTTGGGATTGGAATGGATCTTTCTAGAACTTATGCAAAAGAGAGAGAAATGTGTATATATAATGATTAATGAGTAGAAGGTAAGGGAAAAAGAAAGAAGACCTGGAATTTGTAACAGAGAGAAGGGTTTGTTTGACTTCAACGCCGTCTCTACCATAGGCTGTTGAAGGTTGTTGGAACTTGTTACCCCACCTTTGAAATTTAGATTTTTATTTTATTTTTTACTTTTTATCTCTCTCCTACAATATATATATATAGCTGAATATATCAATAATTATATAAAACATTTGGGTAAATACTTCATTTATTAAGGTAAAAAATTAATATATTTCAAACAAAATTACATTCTTAATTATATATAATTCTGATTGTGTCTGAATTCTATTAATAATTACTATAAAAGACATGTTTAATTTGTAGTGATTGTTAATGCATTTATTAAAAAGAAAACTGACGTCAATATATAATTAATATTAAATAAACATCAAATAGTTAATTAATTGATCTTCTTACAAAATTAATTTTTTATGTAATAAATACACTTGATTATCATTAAAGATGTTTAGTTATTTTAATTATTAACAAAATTGGTACAAAATTAATAAAATTAGAGCTTTTATAATAAGATTGTAATTTTATTTTATTACATCAAAATAAAACATCTCAATATTTATTATACTAAATCAACTATTTATTTAATATTTATTAAACAAATCTCGTAACAAAATATATCTTTAGTAGGATGACAATGATTGGTATGGATAGCATTAGTCTTCTCACCTAAATAAATTTTAATATAAATTTGGTCCTTTTAAAAGTTAAATATAAATAAGGTGTACTATAATAAAAAATGAAAAATGTTAACAGGTATCTTAAAAGCACTCGATAAAGAATAATAAATGCAGTTTCATTATTTTTAGGAATAGTTAAGTATATTAATTATAATTAAAATAATATAAATGTATAAAAAAATTTATAAAAACAAAATTGTCTTTTTAAAATTTTAGACGATAACCTTCTAATGTAAATGAAAGAATTTGGAATTTTTAAAGTATTTATAAAAAGAAAAAAAATCTCTACTAATTTTATTTTTAAACTTTTTAGATATTTAATTTTTTTGTTTTTCTCTTAATTTAAAATGTTTAATTATGTTTAACTTTTAACAATATTAAAACTTTAAATAAAATATTAGACATATATGTATAATAATTATAGACATTTTTATCTTTTAAATAAAATAAAATTGAAATAACGATTATTAGATCATATTTAATTTAATATCATACTTAATTATATATTTTTATAGAATTTAATATATATTAATTATCATTGATCGGTATATAAAGACACTAGTTAGCAATATCATACAAAATTTCCAATTTAATCTTTTATAATATAATTTCAGTTTCATATATTAGTTGTTAATGGGTATGATGAGATGTCAAAAAAACATTAAACTCATACCTATTACATGAAAGGTAATTAAACACTCTTACTCGTTACTTATACATATATTTTTCTCATACCTAATCATTAAAAGAGAAGCTTACTACAGTCTCGTTTAACATGTCATTCTTAGAGACAAATGATTATAATTTAATAATCAGTTAAATTAAATTTAAAATACTCATTACTTTCTCACAATTAAAAGGTATAACCGGACAATTATTTAAACGTTTTAGTTATGAGTAATTATTTATAACGTTATTTAACTGAAAACTTAAGTGTACATTAATGGTAGAAGTTCAGTTTATTTTGAATTAAATTTTCAGTTAAATAATAAAATAAATTTAAAATAAGTATGCACTAAATGTGGAATAACCAGCATTTTAATTTTACTTTAATTAATTATTAAGTTTGTTGTGATTTATTACATGAAGAGCATATGGATGAGTAATTTATTTCTACTACAGTAATTAATTTCAAAAAACTTATCCACGTGTCGATGCCAAAGTCACGTGATAGTTTATGATTATATTATTTCCTTTTGTTCAATTTAGTTTCAATATTTTATTTTTGTTCAATTTAGTTTCTATATTCGTTATTTTTGTTTAATTTAATCTAATTTTTTGCTAAAATGGATTTTTTTTTCTGTTGAGACTAAATTTAATTTTTTATAAATATTATATATTTATTTTTAAAATTATCATTATTACTAGTTATTTTTTAAATTCAATTATAAAATATTATATTTAATTATAAATTAAATATAATTCTTCAATTTCATTGTTAAATAGAATATAATTATTTAAAATATTATTAAAATATAATCATTAAATGTCTTAAAAATATATATTAACATTTGTAAAATTTACATTTAAATCTAAAATATTTAATATTTTTACTGCATTTTAGATATTAAAATTTAAAATGTTTTATATTTGAATGTTAATTTTATAAATATTAATTTATTTTTCTAAAATATTTCAAATATTTTTAAATACTAATTTTAAAAGTATGAGTATTTTATAATATAAATATTAGAAAAAAGAATATTTAATAATTATATTTTAAGTAATTGTATTCTATTTATCAATTAAAGATAAACATTTTATTCAATTTATAATTAAATTTAGTAATCTATAATTAAATTTTAAAAAATAATTAACAAAAATGTTAATTTTAGAAAAAATATTAGTATAATTTTTATAAAAAATAATAATTTTTGTGTCAATTTGAAAGGGACAAAATTAATTTATTTTAACCAAAATTAAGACCAAAATGAACAAAATAACAAATATAGAAACTAAATTGAACAAAAATAACGAATTAAGGACTAAATTGAACAAAAAAAAATAACACAACCACAAACTGACACGTGACACTGACACGTAACATAATCATGACTTGACACGTGAACAATTATTTTAAAATTGAAAAGATTCAAAAAATTTAATAAAATTTAAAAATTTAAAAAAATTAAAAATTAAAAATTAAAAAAAAATTAAAAAAGTTTAAAAAGTTTAAAAAATTTTAAAAAAATTAAAACAATTTAAAAAAATTCAAAAAAATTTTAAAAAATGAATAAATTAAGAGCCGACACGTAACATATACCGTTCAAAAATGTTAACTGTTTAAACATTGTTAGTAAAAATGACCAAATTGACCAAATGAGAACCTAATTGAACATAAAACGAAAATAAGGATCAATTTGAATAAAAACAACAGAAATAGAGACCAAATATATATTTGAACCTTATAATTAATACATTTTTTTTTAAATATGACATTCATTATAACTAATATTAATTGTTATTCTTACTGACATCCCGCAACTCTTGAGCTAATAACATCATATGTGCTTACATATGTTCACGTATTAGTATAGTAATAGTATATGATCATCAAAAAAATAAAATAAAACCAACAAATACAAAAAAGAAAAGTAAGAGTAAGGGTGTCAAAAAGAGTTAACTTGGATCACATGGATTGACTTCCCACAAGTTGAGTTAAAATGGACTAGTTGAACCAAATTCACTTTGTGGTGAGTCAAAAGTTTTACAACTCATTTCGACTCATCACTGATTGGTGGTTAGTGGGTTGACTCATTTACGATTTTTTTTCTAATTTTTTAAAATATTTGTTACATTACAATGAAAGTGAATTAACTCGATTTATTTTTTATAATAGTGGAATCAAAGTGTTCACCTAGTTCTTCAAATATATTATTATAAAGATAGTAGTTAAGATTAAAGTATCAACATACATAACTTGGTAAACAAATAAATTAAACATTCAAACTATTCAAATATTATTGAGCAATATTCTAGTATTTAAAAATATCAAATTGTGAACCTATATAATTAGAAATAATAAATAATTATAGTAAAAAAATTTAAAAATTGTAAACAAAATTAATAGTATTGTTGTTGGTGGGTTGTAGGTCAACTTACCTTCAACCCGACTCAAACCCATGGGTTAAGTGAGTCGAGTTCAATTCAACCTTTGAAAAAAATGAAATTTTTTCAACCTAATCCGGCTCAAATCCGTGGTAAGCTGGGTTGCCTCACGGGTTGGAACTCATTTTGACATTTTTAAGTAAGAGTAAGTTAATGCATTTTTAACTTGTATTTGAGAGAAAGTCAATTCTTAGATTAAAATGTCTCATTTCTACATATGTCACTACTCCATTTCTCACTTAAGGAACATTTTGTTTAAGAGTCAACATAACACTTCACATATTTCTCATTCATCAAAACCAACTATCTACATCACTCATTGCGTCTCTATATGACGAGATTCAAATCCCAGCCCAAATGACTCAAACGACTATTAATCGATATATAAACTGATTAAAATATGTAAACAATTTAAATTCATCAAACAATAAGGTTTCATCATTAATTTCACATAATTCATTTAAGAAAATCACCTTTACTATCAAGTTCAATAATGATTATTAAATAAATCTCCATGCCACTAGTCTCATTCTTTCTCGGTCTTCTCAATCTAGTTAACAAATTTAATTTAAAAAGAAAAACATGCAAAAACATCAATTATATTTATAAATGAGTAGTTTTTCTTACTTTAATATGCGTGTCTTAAATTAGACAACCTTCTATATAACTTTTTCTATTTGATTAAGGTCCAAACAAAAATCAAAGTGTGATTTTAAAATTACAAATGGATAGAATATGATCTAGAAGGTAGAAAAATAAAATGTAATCGAAAAAAAGGCTACATACAAGATAAAAAAACGAATTGATATTAAAAGAAAAATAGTACAAATTGAACTTATTTTATTTTCGATTAGATTTTGAAATAGATTAAAATTGAACCTGAATTTCGCAGTATAAGGAAAAGGAAGAATGAATTGTGAAAGGAAAAAAAATTGAACACAAGGTCTGCCCTTTTCTACTCTCTTCCTCTTGTTTCTATTATATTATTATTATATTCATCTATCAATAAAAATTATTTAGTTATTTTTAATACGTTACATCATCTCTTGTTAACTCATTATTCAGGATATTTGTAATTTTATTAATACTGGGCAACATATCAATTTCTTATATTTTATTTTAAATTCAATCATTCATTTGTTTTAAGAAAACCAATTTTATGTTTTGGATTCAGAAGTCTATAATAACAATTTTACTTTAAATATTTGCTAATAAATTATAAATTTATAAGATATTATTTGACTTTCAGATTGTATAATCCGTAATATATTTTTTAGAGTTAAATATATTTTTAGTCCCTAAACTTTGACATAAAATTGAAATTTTGTTTGTCCAAAATTTTAATACATTTTGGTCCAAACTATAAAACTGAATGAATATAATCATCTTAACCCAATTATATTAAATGTTTTTATGTGTCAAACATGTTTTTCAGCTGATATTGAAATGATAATGTATCAAACAATTTAAACTGTAACACCCCATTTATTTAATAAAGCTAAATAAAGGACATGTCACGCTGAATAATATAAGAAGCGAGAATAAAAGATTATGACATCACTCATACAAATATCCCAAACTTAAAGGACGAATAATAGCGGCACACCACGATGTCAAGTACTAAGTAAGCAAAAGAGTCAAAAAGACTTAAACCAATCTACAGAGAAAACAATACATGGGTCTTAGCCCTAAATGAAGAGCCCAAAGACAGAAGCCAATCCAAAGACTAAGCAGCGGAACCATCACCTCCCTGTTGACCACGGGTGTTCCTCGCATCTGCTCACATCAACAAGTTGATGATCATCGCAAAAGAGAGTACCACACAGCAGAACACACAACAATAAAAGTAGGGTAAGCTAGAGCATAAAATAATTTCATCAAGCAATCTGATACGCTTTCACAGTCATCAACACATAAAACACCCAAACCCGCTATGACTCTCAAACCAACACACTAAGATTTGACTCGACTCATCCGGATACATACAATCTGGTCGGATTCAGCGGATGCTTGCACTTGTGATGGATACCTCTGCTCACCCCCGAGCTGCTCACCCCGAGCTATGTGTTACAAGTGTTACAATGAATCAATTCCCTCACACACAAGGTTAGCCCTTAATGATTTTCAGGCCTCCTACTACTCTCACCACAAGAGTCAGTCCGCTCTAAGTGAGACTAACTGACTCCTTAGAGTGTCAGGATGGAACCTTACCTTGAATCCTTACCAGACCATATAGATGGGGCACCACCATGAACACCCACTAACAGGAGCCATGAAATTACGTCCCTACCACTGAAGCGCAACCCCGAAAGTCTAACCTAGAGGCTCCAAGGAATTACACACTAACACGAACCAATCATAAACAAACCAATACTATTTAACATGCACAGGTACATACATACATACATATATATATATATATATATATATATATATATATATATATATATATATTTATATATATATACTTATATATCATGACAACCTTCACAATTCCATTCTCACTTGTATTTCATATTGAATCCATCCCACTCATCCTTCACAAATACAAATGTAGGAGTGTATTTCCTACCAGCACCATGCCACATTCATTGATCCACATTCTCTCATATCTCATGTCAAGGCCATACCAACCCATAATTTCAAATTCCATGAATCATCCCATACAAACAACATGCTCACCTCATATTAAAACTCATGAATCATAATTCCCTTTATCTCATACAAGGTCACTCAATTCATACAGTTCATACCCAAGGCAAAGCATAGCAAGCCAAACATACAATTAAAGCCCCAACAACATAAAAGGTACAGTTGTATAAAGAAATTTCGTGCCAGTCTCGCTCAAGCCACAGGTTCTCGCTTAGGCGAGACTGTAAGACCCGTGAAATTAATTAACTAAATAATTAATTAATTGATAAATGCGAGTAGAGAGAGCCTTTATGGCATTAATTATTGTTTGGTGGGACGTGGAAAAGTACTAGCTCAAATGGTTGAGAGTACTTGGTTTGTGTGAGAGGACTTGGGTTCGAGTTATATGTATGCCAATTATGTGTTGTATTGTTTATTATTTTGTCTTGGTAATGCAATTGTGAATGGTGAGTGATAGTATAATCATAAGATTATAATGGTTATTGTAAGACTCGAGAAAAATTAAATAGTTATTTAAATAATTATTTACTTATGGCGGGTAATGGAAATGTTTAAAGCAATTAATGTGTGGAGCTATGATGTGGAAAAGTATTAGCTCATGTGGTTGAGAGTACTTTGATTGTGTGAGAGGACTTGGGTTTGAGTCCTATGTGTGCCATTTTATGTTATTTAAATTATGAATTTTTATGCGATATACTTGAATGCATGATGTGATCACATAGCCTTAGAATTGATGGAATTAACAATTGTGAAGTGGTTGAATTGGTGGTGCACTTGAGTTGCTAGTTGATGGGTTGTGGGTTCAAGTCTTGTTAAGAACCAAATTAAACTTTCTTTTAGGTTACTTTTATTTTTGCATGGAATTTGAAAGGGGCAGCTTAACCTAGATTAATAGCATAGGGAGAGTGAGGAGGAGAAACTAACGTGGGAGTGGAAGCAAGGGCAAGGGAGATTTTGATTGGAGCAAACTCACACTAATTCGAATTTGAAGCAATTTCCAGGTAAGGGGAGTTGTTTTTTATGTTTTAGACACATGTACATTGTACTACACCTTGGTTGATTGAAACTGCATGCTTTCCACTTATTTCCCGCACTGTTTGATCGGGTTTCTGGGTTTTTCCCAGAAACCGCCTGGCGGTTTAATCCTTACCGCCAGGCGGCTCATCAGTGGTGAGTAACTGGGCTTGTTTTGGGTTGAATCGCCTGGCGGCGATGAGTTTCTGCCCGGCAGCGCGACATTGTTCACGTTCGGTTTAGTGGTTTCACTGCTGATTTGAGTGGGTGTATGAATTGTTGAGTTTTGATTGATTTTATATAATTTTGCGATGGTTTTATGGCCTTGAATTGATTGTGGGATGCTGGGGATCATATTAAAATTTTGTATATGGGAAGGTTGGGCTGAAACCAATGAGTTATTGTGAACCTTGGGTTGTTTGGGTTAATTAGGAAATAATTGGAATTATGGCGTGCGAAAAATATAATGTTGATAGGGATGGGTATTGAAAATGTCGCAAATGATGATGTGGTGACTATCGGGGAAGAGAGAAGAGAGTTGTGATCGTGGAGTATGCAGAAAAATGGGTAGAGGAGTCTGCGTCTGATATGCCGCCTGGCGGCCAACATGAAGCCGCCAGGCGATGCTGTGTGGCAACCCAGGCTGGTTGTTGCACTGTGGTAATGCGAGAGAAGGATAAGAAGTGAATTACACAGGTATATATAGCGAGTTGAAGGGAAGAGAGAAATTGTAATTGTTTGATGTCCAATAAGAGATGAAAATGTTAATGGGAATATAGAATCCGATATAAACAAATGGTGTAGGAGAGGATAAATATAAGTTCTTGCGTTTTGGGTATGCTAGTTAAGGATAAGTGAGGGATACGAGAATTCAATAAGAGGGGTTAAGCATGGGTGTTAGGGTGGAAGGCAAGCATTGGTTAGTTCAGCATGGTAGAATCGGGGGATTATGTAAGGAATTGGAATACTAGCTAATTTCATGGGATGTATGGAGTTGTTGTGTTATGACAATGTTCTTGTTACTTGAAAGAGTTGAATAAGATGGATTTATCATTGTAATGTATAGATACTTGATTACATAAGATTGGGGTAGACTAACTACAGTGAGGAGTCTATCTTGGTCCATGGGAGTGAGTTATGCAACAAATTAGACTAGTTGGGGTGCTAAAACCAGTGAAGTACTGTTCTGGTATAGCGCCTGGCGGGCTAACGAAACCCGCCAAGCGATAGGTTAACGAGAGAAAGCGCTGCACTGAGTGGTGCCTGGCGGCACGATGTGCTCCGCCAGGCGGTGATAAGAAAACAGTGGCTCTGAAAGAATGCTGGCGCCCGACGGGGAGTGGATACCGCCAGGCGGTCTGGGGCAATTTCGCCTGATGGCGTGTGGGCCGTGCCAGGTGGAAATGTTGTTATCCTTTATTTGTTTTGTGTGTTGTTTAAGCACTGACATTACACTTGGGTCAGGAGATGTTGTGCCATGAGCGGGTAGGTTCATGGATGGTGGTTAACATGTGATGATATGAGCGAGGAGATTCATATCCAGTTACTCTCACGTGGGGATACGAGCGAGGTAAGTTCATATGTTCCGTGCTCACGGTTGAGAGATGCCATGTGCGTGAGGTACGGGGTTGGGGGATCACATGTTTGGACTACGGGCGGGCAGGTCTGTAGAGCAGGACTACGAGTGGGGAGGTTCGTAGAGCAGGACTACGAGCGGGGAGGTTCGTAGAGGCAGGACCACGAGCGGGCAGGTTCGTGTGAGCATCATATTCCCGAGTCCAAGGCTAACCAGTTGTATGATTGAAGGCTATAAAGCCTTGGGGTTAAGGTCTTGGCCAAGAATTATGTAGAATGAATAAGATAGGTGTATGATTTATCTTATGTTTTATATACCTGTTATTTTATTTTCTCAACTCACCCTTCTGTTTGTGTATGGCGATGATCATGTGATTTGTTACACGGGAGCAGATGTCGATACAGGTGGTGTTGAGGATGTCCAGGCGACGGAGTGAGGGCTAGCGTTGGGATTAGAGCTAGGATTTTTCTCACATGTATTTTTATGCTTTTATTTATGAACACGAATTTTGGTAACTTGTAACAATTTATTGTTTAAGTTATGAGGTTTGACGCGCTTTTTAATAAATTTAAATTTTCCCGCGTTGGGATTATTATTAATACGACTTTTGATATCATTTAATTCTTTTATTATTTATTTTTTTAGTAATATTCCTTAAGGATGTTACAGTTATCACCAAATGTGATTTGGCATAGTGGTTATGCTTTGTTCTTATGAGTGGAAGGTCACGGGTTCAAACCTTGATGGGCATAGAGTGTAAGGAATTAAATTGAGAGAGAGTCTGTGGCACGTCATTGGCAAACCAAGGAATTCCATTTTTCTTCCCACTTTCAATCAAACTTTCAGGTTAGGGGTTGTGTTTTGGTAGCTCAATGGGATATAATGCATGACTCTGATGTTGGTTTGCCATTACATTGTCTTGGTAATGATTGAATAGAGTTTTGGTATTGGTTTTGGTGAAGTGTGTGCGTGATCAGTGTAGGAATCTGCATTTCTCGCTCAGGCGAGCCAGGCTCGCCTAGGCGAGATTAGCAGAGACACAAACTCTGTTGCCAACACGAGCTTCTCGCTCAGGCGACGAGGATTGGCTTTGAGCGAGACATTCACTCGCTCGGGCGAGTGAGGTTCGCCTAAGCGAGATAGTGATGAAGTTTGCACGTGTTGAGTGCGACTTTTCGTCCAGGCGAGGAGTTTTGTGGGTTTTGAGCGAACCAGGGTCTCGCTCAGGCGAGACGGCCTCGCCTAAGCGAGATGTTGTGGTCATGTGTGATGCTTTACTTGCATTTTAGCCCAGGCGAGATTGAAATAGGTGTTTGGGCGAGAGATGAACTCGCCTAGGCGAGGGGATCTCGCCTAAGCGAGATAACATGATGTTGTTGTTGTTCTAAGCTTGCTCAGGTGAGGTGAATTAGCCTAAGCGAGGCTGAGGGCTTAGCTTGGGCGAGAGTCCCTAGCTTAAGCGAGTTGATGCAAAATTCCATGTTTGTGTGTGCTTGTGTGTATGATTTGGCTACTTTATCCTAAGTATAGGATGTATATGCATGTGGTGTGGTGTTTGGGCTTGAAGGACTAAGTCCAATAGGGGTTTAGGATGTGCTTGATGGTTGGACACATGATGGGCATGGAACTGGTTGAGTTCTCGTCGGCTACTAATGGGCGAGGAGTCCTTAGTATGGTGATTGCATATGTCGGGTGCACGATGGGCAAGGAACTGTTATGTTCCCGTTGGCTACTATTGGGCAAGGAGTCCATAGTATGGTGATTGCGTGCGGGCCAGGGTCCAAGTATGAGACTTGGATGTTTTACTACAAACGAGGAGTCTGTAGGGCAGGACTATGAGCGGGATAGGCTCATAGGGTTGGACCACGAATTAGTTAGTTTCGTGGGAGCACAGTGAAGTCCCAAGACTTAGTTCATGCATATGACTCATGAAGGACTATGAGGTCATGGTTGGGTAATTTGATATGAGATATTTAATTATGTTATTTTGGGATGGGTGACATATTTAATTCATGTATTTTATTTATTTATTGTGCATAGCTCACCCTTTCTGTGTGTGTGTGGCGATGATCAGATGATTCGTTATCCGGGAGCAGATGATTTGACAGGTGGGCTAGGAGATGCCTAGACTCGGAGCGAGGGATATCTGGGAATTTTTGTATATATATTATTTATTTTGGTTTTGAGATAATATTGTAACCTTATGGGAGCCATTTGAATTTTATTTCAGTTTTATTATTATGGACTCCGGTATTTATTACATTGTATACCATTTTAAATTTTCTCGTGTTTTTGGGAAATGGTTTTATATTAAATGCGGTATTTATTTTATTTTGGAATTTATTTATTAAATAATAGTAATATTCCTTAGGGATGTTACAGTCATTAGGGAAACCCTACGAGGCTCGCGGATTCTCGCTTAAGCGAGCCGCTACTCGCCTGGGCGAGCATGCCCCTCACCCAAAAAGAAAGGCTTCCTCGCCTGAGCTACGCCTACAACAACAAACCTCAAACCCCCACGTGTCCTCGCTTAGGCGAGCCTCTCTCACCTGAGCGAGATGGTGTCTCGCTCAAACGAAAGCTCTCCACCTGAGCGAGAGCGAGAGCGCGAGTCTGGGTCTGTCTCTACAAGTCTCGCCTGGGCGAGGCCTGGTCGCCTGGGCGAGATCGTGAGGTCTCGTCACTGATCACCCTACACAACCATCCAACCACACCCCAAACAACAACATACATGCATTTATTATTTCGCAAAGGCACCATACTCGTACAAATCATAAAACAGTGGCAAAACATGCAAGAAACAGACTTGAACGAAAATCCCTAGCCTCCCTTACCTGGAATAAGCTAGTACAGTACTCCGACACCAACCACGATGCAAAACAGCTCTAGGAAAAGGCTTAGAACTGGAAAACAGTGGAACAAATCTTAAGATTGGGTTCACTATGAAAACTCCAACTGATAACACTCGAGATTACACTAAGAAAGGGAGAATATGAGTTGGTGGGCAACTTACATTGAGCAGAAACGAGCTTCGAGTGAACTGGTCCGAGACGGGAAAGCAAACCCTAACAGAGTAATGACTGCAGCTCTTAGAATAAAGGGGCAGATTCTGAAAGTGAGTAAGAGAGTTAGGGTTAGGGCAGACTTAGGGTCTGTTTTTCCCTTTGGGCCAGCCCTCAGACCTAACTCACATGGGGTAGCCCTTTTTAAATTAGGGCAGAAAAAGTGGGCCTTACATAAACAACTCAAAATTCAAGGACTAAAAACATATTTACCCCTTCAAAATATAATATTTTGTATTATATAATATATTTGAATTGTGTATTATTAAATTTAAAATATATTTTTTATTTTATTTTTCAAATTGTTGAATTAAAATATAAAAATTGTATTACAAACTATATCTTCGAAAATATAGAAATTGATGAGGATGCAAGTCGAAATTATGGTGATAAAGAAATAACCAGAGAAATAAGTGTTTTTTTCTCTATAGTAGCACATTTAAATAGCACATTGTACGGTAAGTTATATTTACCGTAGGCATGGCAACTAGACGGGGCGGGCACGGGTTTCGATATGCCATACCCATCCCCGTAAAAAAAAAATTCATCCACATCCTCATACCCAAACCCAACGGATATCAAACTTTTGTCTCATCCCCATCCCCACCGAGTAATGGGTATAATCTCGTACCCATACCCGTACCTATTTTCTTACTACTTCAATACTAATTTTAATTAATTTTTATAAAATAATAAAAAAGTTATGATAAAGGAAACATAACATTATCAAATATTCAATATTAGAAGGATGGTTGTTTCTTCGATATCAAATACTTTAAAATAAATTATAATTGTTTACATTTTAGATTATAATATCAAATAAAATTTCATGAGAACCAAAACAATTATTAAATTTGCAAATATTAATGAAACATAGTTGATAAAATTTAAAAATATTTTTTAAAAATATAAAAGAAAAACAAATATTCAAATTAAAATATATTTTAAATGTTTGTTTACTTCAATCTTTTAAATTTTAATAAATCTCTTTTTTATACACTAATAAAAGTTATAATACATCATTTGATCAAAATGATACAAAGAATAAATAATAATCATAATAAAAGTTTAAAATAAATTATAATTGTTTACATTTTAGATTATAATACCAAATAAAATTTCATGAGAACCAACACATTTATTAAATTTACAAACATTAATGAAACCTAGTTGATAAGATTTAAAAATATTTTTTTTAAATATAAAAGGAAAACAAATATTCAAATTAAAATATATTTTAAATGTTTGTTTACTTCAATCTTTTAAATTCTAATGAATCTATTTTTTATACACTAATACAAGTTATAATACATCATTTGATCAAAATGATACAAAGAACAAATAATAATCATAATAATAAAATTTTAATATAGATCTTGTATCTTTTGAACTTCAATTATGTTGATGGTGATAAAAAAACTATTCATGACAATTACATTAAATTTTTATATTGTAGTAAATAAAAGTTATTTATACAATTATAGTGAAAAAGTTACAGTATGATTGATAATAAGTTAGAAAATAAAAAATAATTAGATAAAATATATCAAACTAGTATTCTACATAATGAAAATAAACAAGAAATAAAAATATTAAAAAATTAACAGATGTTTACAAACAATTTGAGAGACTATTGAAAGAAATCACACAAATGAAAACAAATGTATAATTAAAGATATGATAAGTTGAAAAATATCTTAGAGATCTAAGAAAACTTTTCAAATATCAACATATATACTCAATGGTTGAGAAATAACAAAATTTGTTTTAGTGAGACAAAAGAGTTCTTCAAATGAAACAAAAACTAATAATAAGAATAATAATTAAATGGTTTTTTTTATATTACCTAGTAAACGAAAGGTTTGTACTATTAAAGACTTAAATTGAGAGTATTAAACATTCTCATGTGAAAGAAAAATATACAATAAATAAAAATATTAAAAAATAATAGAAATATTCAAATGTGAGACATAAAAAATTTTAATTGACATACATCTTTTTAACATAATTACATAAAGGTTATGATAAGATGAAAAATATAATTGAAATACGAATGAGTTTCATGACAAACCAGATAATTAGAAGAAATAAAAAATAATATATATATATATATATATATGATTATTTAATTAATTATGAATATTTTAATAATTTAAACGGGGATAGATATTATGACAGGGATATGTACATTCTCATACTCATCCCCATACCCAATTAAAAAAGTTGGGGATTCCACGTACCCATACCCATATCCAGTCAATGCAGGAATTTTCCGTCAAAACGGGGACGGGTTCAGACAATACATACGGGAACGAGTTTATTTGTCATCTCTAATTTACGGACATAACACAGTTTTTGCTTTAGGTTAGAATTCGGTTTCTAGATAATTGAATTCTGACCTCCATTCTTACATATATTGGCCGAAATACTAGCTGAAATTCGGTTTAAGGGAACTGAATTATGAGTTGGTTATTTATTTAATTTTTTAGTTTTTAATTTTTTAAAAGAGAAGAAAAAATGTAAAAAATAAATTATATATAAAAATTATAATAAGTTAATGTAGTAATTGATGTAATTTTTTGAGACAATAATATTAGAAAATGTATACTTTTATTGTTTAATAAATTAATTTTATTATTATTTTGTCGTTGAAAGTTTATAAATTAGCACTTCATAATTTGTAGTTTTATTAAAAAGTAGAAAAATTAAATGTAATGTATACATTATTAAAAATTATATTTTAAAAATGAATGAATAAATAATTAAGTGAAAATTTGTCGTTGAAGCGAAAAAAAATCAATTGGTTGGATTTTGTTAAAGTATACTTTTTAAATATTTTTTATTTTGATTTATTTAAACAATATGAGATGGGAATAAAAATTAAGAAATGAAAAATGTATAAGTGAATAGGAAATATATATTTTAAGTAATTTATTAAAAAAATATATATTTTAAATAATTTGTTTGTGTTTGATTTTTCTTTTTTGCAATGACATAATTGAAAATGAAATGAAATTGAAAAATTACACAAATGAATGTCCAAATCTTGTACCTGTCTTGGATCAACATGTGTATCTAAGGTTTCACATATTCCCATAGTTCATCACCTGTTGGTGAACGTATATATGTTGTTTGGACGAACAATTCAATGTATTTCCAAGTGTGGGGACGATACACAAATGAGTCTATACGTTGAACTTTTTTCCAAAGGTTGATCATTTGTGCAATATCATTATCTGATTTGATTCCAATTGTATCATGGATAAGTTTGTTATTTGTTGGCACAATCAGGGCAAGTTAAGGTTTTGATGATGACAACTATAAGGATCTATAAAGCAAATATTGGAAGATAATTTGAAGACCATTTAATTTATGTTTAAAGCCCTCTTGTAATAAGTTAATGGTGTATTAAGTAGTTCAAGATTTCTTAGAACTTCATGAAACTGCAACCAACATTTAATCTCTCTAGGAACATTTTTATTTTCGCAAAATACATTGTGATAATTGATTATCACTTAGGATAATCAATTATCCTAAGTTTTATTCACTTTTCAGAAAAACCACTCGAATAATCGATTATCTCTATAGATAATCGATTATTAACACCATTTTAGTTTTTAAAAAATGCTTTGGAATAATCAATTATCATAAGTGATTATTGATTATCCCTGGCAATTAGAACATGTCTTTTCAACTTCTCGACCTAATTTTTTGAACCTCTTTATATATAGCATTTTCTCACTTTCGAAAATACCTTTTCAAGAATTAGAGTGCAAAGTAACTCTCTGAGTGCTCTTGAAAAATAGTTTTGAAAAACCTAGTGTGGGTAGAGCGATAACTTTTCCTAAGTGGGTTCTTTGGAGATTGAGTGTTGCTTCTATTGCTAGGAAAGTTGGTCATTCTCTATGTGATTCAGAGAAAGTGTTTCTTCATCTCTTGTGTCTTCAAAAGAGATGTTCTCTAAACCTTTACTTTCTTAACCTGATTATATTGTATTTATTTTACTGATTGAGCTAATCTCTTTGTTTAAGAGATTAACAACTAGACGTAGGGTCTTTTGATTTGAACCAGTATAAATACCCGTGTTCATCTTTTTCCCTACTCTCTCAATTTATCTGCACTTGCTTTAAAGGAACTAAAACTTTAATTTAAACGGTAAAATTTTGGAAATTTTTTTAATGTATTAATTTTATTAATTAAACCAATTCAGTCCTCTCTTGGTTTTTATTTAAGCGCGATTCTAACATTATTAACTACCCTGAGTGGATGAAGGTAGTCAATTTCAATTACTATTTACGGTCATACAATGTATTCTTCGGTTTATTTTTTGTAGAAGCTCGTTGAAGGTGTAATTGTAGGGATTTACATGGTGACAGTAGTGTGTGATATTGAAGTATAGACCATAACCATATGGGCTATTTGTGATGCTTGCCCATTTGAGAATTCATCCATAGTATATGATTGTTGGGGAACACGAGATAGGGTTTAGGTTTGTGAAAGAGAATGAGGGAGTTGGGTATAGAAGAGTAATTATTTCTCCAGTCAATCTTGTCAAGGTAACAAACAATTTAATTATTGTGTTAATGGGGAAATGATACTTCCAATTAATCATTTGTACAACATCACCATTTGTTGATATTTGAAGAGCATCATACACAATGGCGTCTTATTCATTAGATGTGGGTCTTTGGAAATACAACTTATTGATGGATGTGGTGGGCATAATTTCCAAAGTTGAGAACATTTTATGCTTTAAGAGGTTTTGTGTGGTATATGAAAGAGTTTTCGACTTTCAAATTGGAATTGCATACCATTTTGAGATTGAATGATTTGACCATTTGAAAACAAGGTTGTGAAGTAGGAATTTGAATAATTTTCTTGGTCGTTGATGGCAAACTCCATATGAAAGAAGTGGATGTGTTGATTTGTAAAGAGTGGTTGTGGTGGGTGGGTTTATTAGGAAATAAAAGACTGTGATAGGTTGGGTTTGAAGTGTTGGATTTTACAAGGGAAGTATTTTAGGATGTTGCTATTGATTGAAATAAGGAGGACTCCACCCTATGTCCCTATGAAATTCAGTCTTATGTTTGGCACGCTTACCCAATAAAGGTGTTTGGTTTTGTCTTTGTGGTAGAGTGCATTTGAAAACATTCATTTATAGACTAAGTCAGCCCATGTATTATAAGACCCATCAAATTTTAGTGTACTAAAAGTTAATATGTGCCTTGACATGCTTACCCAATAAAGGTGATAAGTTTTGTCTATATGGCAGAGTGCATGTGACAACATTCATTTAGAGATCGGGTCAGACCATACATTGTAATACCCATTAGACTTTAGTTTACTAAAAGTTAATATGTGCCTTAGCACGCTTACCTAATAAAGGTTATAGGTATTATCTTTATGGCAGAGTGCATGTGAGAACATTCATTGAGAGTTTGAGTCAACCCTTGTACTATAAGACCCATCAATTTTAGTGTAGTAAAAGTTAATATGTGCCTTGGCACGCTTTCCCAATAAAGGTGATAGGTCTTGTCTTTGTGGTAGAGTGCATGATAGAACATTCATTTAGAGACTTAGTTAATCCATGTATTGTAAGACCCATCAAATTTTAGTGTACTAAAAGTTAATATGTGCCTTGGCAAGCTTACCTAATAAAGGTGATGGGTTTTATCTTTGTGGCAGAGTGCACGTGAGATCATTCATTTAGAGACTTAAAAAGGAATTGTGCTAGTGCAAAGAAAAAAAATGGCACATGAGCTCTCTCATTCTCTCTCTCCAAAATGAAAAAGAAATACCAATGACAATGCAATACACATTGAAATTTAATATCAAGGCCCAACCATCCACGATTTATTGCTTCGTTTGGATCACAAACTAAAAATCCACTCCTTGCAATTGCCATCAACTAATAAATATTCACTCTTTAATCCATACTAAAGTCATGTTCAACCAGTGCCTATAATGAAAAGGGAGAGAGAAAATGAATGATTGAGAAGATTGTTTAAACAACTCCAATATTGTCACTACATATTCAAAACAGAAATTAATCCAACAATGACCAAAGTATTTCCAACAATTATATCAAAGAGTACAAAACTACATATAAGTTCTCACCAGTACAAAATCATTTTAGGACACAAAAACATTAGAATGTATCAACAAAAAGTAATGTATCAGCACAATTATAATAAAAACAAAGTTTTCGAGCCTTTGAGACACATCTTCATTCTTGTTTCTTTAAAATAGACAATAATTCTCTCTTAAAAGATTGCATATGTTCTTCCATTTGTTGTCGTGTAATTGCTTGCATTTCTACTTGTGCCTTCATTTGTGCTTGCATTAATGCAATTATATTCTTCTTCCTATGAAAAAAATATACAACTCAAGACTCATACATCTACATGTAATTCAAGAAATGCAAATTATATTCGTGATCAATGTGTGTGTATATATATATATATATATATATATATATATATATTTTGTTGTAATTTTTCTAATTTATCAATCACATAAAGTTTGTTCAAACAGACCCCTAGCATTTTAAAGGAGCACCTAAGACCCACTTTATTCTTTTTCTGCTCATGGGGTTTACTAATTTATAAAGATGAAGTATGCGTTGGTAAAGTAAGTAGGCGTTGGTAGAAAGTAAAGAAATTGGAAATAAGTGTGAATGCAAACCGTTTTGAAGATGAACAAACTCATTCATAGTAACGAGAGAAGAACTTATGAGTAAAACCTTGAGGCTAAGAACTTATACGAAGTCATTTTGTTTCAAATATCATGGATGACCAACTTTTCTTAATTACTTTTCAATGAATTTATACTACTTATGCCTTTAATGGAAGGTAGCAAGAACATTGTGGTAACCAAAGTGGCTCTGCTAAGATGTAGGGTGGGACACAAAAACCAAAAGGGTAGTTGATGGTGCTCATGAAGAGTATGAGCAAGCACACTGTTAATATATAGAGGGATTTGAAGGCCCCATAGTGCCAAAAACGACAATAACTTGGTTTCATAAGGTGTTGGGTACACGAAGGACTATAATTTATCAAGTTTGTGATGATAAACAAGAGGGGTAGACAGTTCAACATGTGGTGTGTGCTTGTCTACTTTCGTTTCCTACATCGAAGGAACTTCCTTTTCAAGTAAATAAATGTTTGTTATTGTTTGTCAATTGGGAAGGAGAAGAAACTTCGACATAAAAAAACCAATGCTTACTCACAGTGCGAATGCAGAAAAAGATATAATATATATATATATATATATATATATATATATATATAAAAGACGAGAAAGGTAATTACTTACAATTAATACTCTTGTTAATATATATTAATACTTGTGTGAATGCTTCCAAAATTTAAAAGGTAGGTTAATAAACTCACTTTTCCTTTTAGTTTAACTTTGGACTGCAAAAATCCTATGACTGCAAAATTCTTTATCATCAACCTCATTTTCTCTATGCTTTTCTTCTTAATGTCGTAAACATAAATATAAAGAGGCACTGCTTGATTAAGCAATAAATGAATTATTTGATATGTTACAACCAGAGATTGTAAACCACGCTCTGGAAACTAGCCTATCACTAAATAAACTCTACATCCAATCTCTGCCTTATTGTGTTCAAGATTCAGGATCTAAATATCATGTGCAAATCACATCAAAATGAGAATACACAAGAGCAACTATTAATATAAAATTACACATGCATTCCAGTGTTGGCAAGGACCATGATTGTTTACTAGGTGCACAAATCTTAAAGCAACAAAAATTGGTAAAAACACCAACAAAATGCTACCAACAAAACTTCCAAACTACATATAACCCAACTAAATCTTGGAACACCACATGAATGAAATGAAACTGAACTTAGATTTCTTGAGCTAGAAACTAAATAAAAGAAAAGTAAACCCACCTCTCCAGAAGATGCACTTAATCGGGTATTTTGCACAAAAGTTGAAGGAAATATTGTTCAGAACCTGAACCTCAACAGCAAAAGCATATTCTAAAGCACAAAAAAAAAATGTAGTTTAAACAAGTTTTACCTTAGCTATTGTTGCCAATGCGAAAAGGCAGCATTGCTGACTTCAGGAGTGTCGTCATATAGGCACTTATCTTCATCATGTAACCTCTTATTCAATATCTTATTTCTAATGACTATGATTTGACCTTGTTATTATAAATCTTTATTACCAACTGATTATAAATATATCAACACTAAAAGATGTCTACATGGGACGATGATCATTCAAAGGAGACATACCACATAATTTCTCAAAAACTATGAATCAGAGAAAGAAAAAATAAAATAAAAGAGAAACAATGTTAGTCATAAACTGAAAAAAGGATAGAGAAAAAGGTTAATGGAAAAGCTTACCCTACTAGTTTTAAGTGCCAAGTAAGACGCATTTTTGAACCATTTACTAACCTTCATTTCTAAACACGTTAGTAACTGAGTTTGAACAGATCAAGACAAGAATAAAAACCAAAAGCAATGCCAATAACTTGTAGATAGAAATAGTATAATATTTGCAGTTTAATGCTTAATGTTTAACAAAGTTATTTTGGCTATAAGAGTCACTCGACGTGGGACTCCTAACAAATCGTGTCACATAATTTTCATTTAGCTCCCTACGTTCAAGGTTCTATGAAGTCTTTTATCATTTCCCACCCTTCCCACGCAACTAAAACAAGAAAGTGGAACATAAAAACAGTAACAAGAAATACGGAAGTAACTGGAATTTTCAGAAAAACGAAGAACTAACAATTCAACCTAGTGAGTGATTGAAGTCCAAAAACATAAAAAAAGCATAATATGGACAATTATAAGATGGAAACCAAAGGAGCAGAGTTGAAAATGGAGGCACCGAAATGGAGCGTCCCAACCGAGCTTGGACTGCACGACGTAACAGCCATCGTTGAAAACACTGCCGATTCGAATAGCATGGTACCCTCCACATCTGTAATCCTCCATGCATTCCTCTTTTGAACTGTAATTTTTGCTCCTCTCCATCAAATGCTTCAGTTACACATCCCAATTTGTCTGAGTTAAAAAGAGGAAATCGAAGTTAAGGGTTTTGAACTTCACCGACAAAATAAAACCACCGAAATTTGAGTGAGTCGTTGCTCGCATTGACTCAGCAGAAATAACATTCGATAGATCAAAAGCATAAAGGTGGACTAGGTTTATCGGTAGAAGGAGTTGCATGAGCGGAATTAGGGGTGGAAGAAGTCATAAGTAGAGACGTTTCTTCAAACAGTGACTTCGCCTCCTGCGGCAACCATACTGGTGAAGCATTGAAACCAATGTGCATTCATATTAGATGGAACCCAAAATCAAAAGTATCGATCCCAATTTTCTTATCGTGGAGAATAGCTTTGAAGCACGATTTTGCTCATCGAATGTTTTCATATACTAAGAACAATTATCTATAATAATATATAAAGAATATTTTTTCTTTTGTGTCCATGTCTTAAAATATTAATTTTATCCTTTAAAATATAATTATTTATTAAATTTTTGAAAATTGACTTTTAATTTTATAAACTTTTTTTTCTATTTATCAACAATTATTCTTTCATATTTTCTTATATATTTCACTTTATTTTTAATAAATATAATTTTATTTTATATATTAACTTAATAATATTATATTATCATCACCTATCACCTATTAATGTAATATTACACATATTTAAAAAATGCGTACACACATGCGCAACTACGTTCCTATAACATAAAATGTATAAAATATTTGTGATAACGGGTATATAAAATTAACATAAAAAAACTTACAAAAAGTAAAAGAATTTCTAACAATTTATTTAGGCTTAAATACCTTTTTGGTCCTCATTTTCGTGGTGTTTGTTGCGAATGATCCTCATTTTCACATAATGTTTAAAATGGTCCTCATTTTCACATAATGTTTAGAATGGTCCTCATTTTCGCAATTCGTGTTTTATTTGGTCCTTTTCTGTAACGTCGTTTAAATCATTAACGGAGCATTGTACATGTGGCACGATTTGTATTAGGGTGTATTATGTAACATCCCATTTAATAGTTTTTCACACTATCAAACAAAATATTAAATCATGGTCAAACATAGCAGATAGTAGAGTTAGCAGTTATAGACACGTAGTATAGGGGTCCGATACAGTCATCCAAAACATAAAAAGGCTTAATAAACTTGTCTAGAAAAGACTCCTCAAAATTCTGGCTCAAAACTACTACAACAGTGAGTAAGGGGGGTCAATTCCTGCTCCGAAGGGGGGCGTCATCATCTGGGCTAGGCTCTGCTCACACCAACAATAGGCGATCATAGCAAAGGAGAAACCACAAGAGCAAAACAACATGAACAAATAAAAGGGTAAGCTAACTGAAAGAAGAGAAAGATAATGCAAAGCATCTTTTACATCACTCATAACACAATCAATAATTAAAATGCTAGACTCGATATCCGGATTGTGTAAGCAACATTGGAGCTCTTGGTGGCTTGCACCTGCAACGGTTCCCAAACTCTGCAGAGTCTGGACACAAGGGGTTATCACCCGACCGTTCCCAGGGTAAGTCCCCTTCGCGTCTAGGACTGGATCAAGTCCAAAGACTAGGACCTCCTGCTACTCCTCACGACATAATCCATTCTACTCTATCTGAGTGTGAATGATTATTGGAGTTTCAGGATACCAACCAATATGGATTCCACACGTCCTTACACACTAACAATTCTCATGAATTTCCCTTGAAATTTCATTCCAACCACCACTCTATATACTTATATCCTTCTAGTCTTATCACACAATACATTAAATAATGATCTATCAAGCATATAAGAGCTTCCTTGCACGGAATCACAGTAAAACATGTCATTTTTCTCTTAAAACAAAAATTGATATCCTCCACTACAGTGAATCTCGCTTAAGCTAGGCAATCTAGCCTAGGCGAGGAGCCATCTCGCTTAGGCGAGGCTATCTCGCCTAGGCGAGACTAAAACAGTGGCAAGGATTAAAAACTTGGGCGGACTCTCGCTCAGGCTAACCTGGCTTGCTTAGACGAGAGTGTCTCTCTCGCTTAAGCGACTCCAGCTCGCCTAGGCGAGACCTCGCTCAGTATCAGGGGTGAGTCATTCTGATAGTCTCGCTTAGGCGAGAATCACCCGCCTAGGCGAAAATAACAGACCCTCTCACTGTTTTCGCATGCAAGAACGCAACATTTCAAGGCAACAATGATCATACACTCTCACACGCATTTCTATCAATCAATTCAGTACACAAACATCATACAAGACCTAATTTACGGATTAAATGGAAAGAATTTCGGTTAGCTTCCCTTACCTTTTCAAAATCACCACAAGCAAGGCTCTAACACAAGGGCACCTCAAATCCTCAACCTAAGGGGCTGAAATTCGAAAACTCTGGGTGAGTACAAGACCCTAATTCGGTTTTGGTAAGCATCAAATTCCAAAATCCCAGAATTGAAGAGAATTGAGGAAAAACTGAATTTGACTTACTGGAAGGGGAAGATGAATCAGCTTGAGGGAGATTCTTTTCCTGGTTCCGGTTTCCAGCAGCTGTATCAGAGGGGAAGTGATCAGAATGGAAAAGAAATTGAACTTAGCTTGAGAGAGAAGCTGTGCAATTGCTTTGAGTGAAGGAAAACAGGGGTGGAGTGTGGTTCTGTGTAAGGAGTTGGGGAAGAAGAGAGTGTATAGAGAGGGAAAGTTAGTGGGTCCTTACATATTACGTGTACTGTATAGGTGGCTTAATTAGATATTTGTTGGATAAATAAGTGAGCTAGGGTTTTGGTAGGGAATGTTTGGGCAGTTGGTGAGTTTTGGCAATCTTGTTCCTCCATTCCCAATTGGTATTGCTACAATCTTCTTCTTCCTGCAATCCCATTATATAGGTATGTTACGGTCCCAATCTTCTTCCTTTACCTCTGGTTGTAATCGTTGGAGGCAACCATGTTGTATCACTTCGTGCACTATTGGTGGTTCAACGAGAAACGAATTAACCCCGATTTGTAGTTGCAGAGAGATGACTGCTTTGAGGATGGCAAGAACTCCAAAGAATATTGGTAGAAAATTTTGGG
>Ga0214545_1001143_pt1 | contig 48196 bp, 19 predicted proteins | sample CNSS4metaG_FD_160064 | JGI IMG/M metagenome (GOLD analysis project Ga0214545, IMG submission 160064) | Root nodule microbial communities from cowpea collected in UCLA plant growth center, Los Angeles, California, USA - CNSS4 | ecosystem: Host-associated > Plants > Roots > Nodule | place: USA... | reverse complement strand
TATATATATATATATATATATATATATATATATATATATATATATATATATATATATATATATATAAACAACATGAGAGAACTATTGTGAAAATTCTTTTGTGAAGGTGTAACAGCAATGTAAATCAGGTTATTAATAAGTTTGTCATTAGAAAGGACAATGCTGTATCCGGATGGAAATAATATAATTAACAGACATAAATCAGGTTATTAGTTCGTCTTTCAACACCAATGAATTATAAATATTTTGTATAAAAAAATCGAGATAAATTTCAAAATAATGAATATGTAGGAGCGTATACTATTTTTATATATGGCTATTCAGACCTATTGATATTTGTTGTCCAACCAAATTTAAACACGAAATGCTACTACATACATGTTAGTAATAAAACGCAGTCGGTAAGAAATATTGCAAAAGATGAAGACTTTCAATGTCAATCACACTATTCAACAATAGTTCTGTTGAATGAATCTTAGGTTTGTGTCACGTTATATTTGAAAATTTTTAATTTATTAACATGTGGGTCGAATTAAATTTTTTGAACTGATTGAAGGTGAGTCGATAACAATATTTTTTTATGTTTTTATAATTTTTTATTATATTTATTTATTAATTTTAATTATATCAGTTTACAATTTTATCTTTTTAAATATTAAAATATTATTTAATAATATTTAAATAATTTAGATATTTAATTTATTTATTTTTCAAATTATACACATTAATACTCTAATTTCAATTACTATAACTATATTTAAAAAATTAGATAAATATTATTATATTACTAAAAATAAATTGAGTCAATATATTTTTTTCATTATAATAAATATATAAAATAAATCATTCATACTATATTCAAATTAATTCACTGATCTTCCGATTTGTTTTAAATCAAATTTAATTATTTAAATTAAATTGATATTTTTTAACTTAACTCGCATGAGTCAATTCAATTATTTCAATTTATATTCCTAATCAAAGTTTTATAATAATTTTATAAAATATATAACAATCTATATATTTAGTTCGAGATTAAAATAAAAAAAATAACGCATAATTTGTAATACTATAAGAAAAAATTAAACCTTTTATTTTGTTCTGAAAAATACCAATTCTAATTCTAAAAGGTCAAAATTATGATAGTTTTTTAAAATTTTGAAACTTACCTTTAGCATACTAAATTACAAACTACGTGTCTAATTCGTTAGGTTCTGCCAGCTTTTTTTTTTTGGTTATGTTCACCTTCTTCCATTCTTTTGTCCTCTCTCTTAGGTTGGTTCAAAACTTATAGCTCAGAATAATGAATGTAACTTACTCTTAATGATATATTTAGTTTGTTTTTCTTTTGAATATAAATTCATAAAGATTTAATTATTTATTTAGTTTTTATATTTGTGCATATACTTTTGATGTTAGGTTATAGAAATTTCATTTTTCTATAAATAAATAAATATATATATATATATATTAGGCTATATGAAAATATTTTTTTAATTTTATATTTATAAATAAAAGGATTAAATACATAGTTTTAAAAAGTGTATAAGATTGAAAATTGCTTATATAAAATTAAAAAGAGTTTATAGGAATTAAAAAATATATGTAAATATAAATGGTGGCAATTAGGACCTGATTTGTTAGATTAGCTCGCAGATTTAAGAAAAACACGAAACTAGGATAATGATCCTACAGATCTGTAATAGTCCGACTCACATAAAAGAAATTACTGTTTGTAAATGATTATTTAAAGAAACTAAAATTATTATCTATAAAAAATTATTCACAGAATAAAATTCTGTCTATAAATTACTGTTTTCTATGAAATTTACCAACAGATACCACTGTATCACGGCAGTAAATTTAGTACAAGAACTAATTTCCATTCTCACAATTGTTTTTTTATAACATGACAATTTTATTTTCTTCTTTATTTATTTATTTATTTATATATATATATATATATATATATATATATATATATATATATATATATATATACACGTGACAATAATAATTTTTTTATTATGTGGCCAAATAGTCTTTAAAGTTATTTATTTTCAATTATACTAACAATCTTATATTATAAAAAACATACGGAATTTAGTTTATGAATATTTGCACCTCAAAAAATCATTAAAATATATTATTATATAATAGACATTTTTATTTGATGCCATAGATTTTTTCAGTATAAACTTTCATTGTTAATTGATTGTTTACACCCATTTCATTATCTTAATGTCCTTTCATATCACAAAACCTTTTTTATTTTTTAAATCTAATTTTTCTATGTCGATATTATCATTGAAGCATAAAAAACTTACACAATAGTACCACTTGTAACCTACAAATTTTTGTATGGATTCTTTATGCAACTTTTTCTGTTAGTTTTATGATTTTTTTTTTTTATGAACTTTTCCTACAAGCTTTCTGTATATTTAGAAATTGTTTTTTATCATATAAAAATTGTTTTTGTTTAAATTAATGTCTTTTTGTAGTTTTTTTTTAAATACGTATTACAATTTATATTTTTAATACTTAAAAATATCTCTGAAAACTATTCTATTTCCTTTATCATACTTTCATTTGAAGTGATACAACTTTTTATTTCAATAGTTGGTGTAATTTTTGAATAAGCTGATTTAATCTTTACTAAATAAAAATATTTTTATTATGTGATAAAATAAATAAGTGTACAATTTCTACCCAACAATGAATACATAATGAATACATGTAAACACTTTTGTTTGCGATTGATATGAAATGATGGTTGATTTTTTCAACATTGCATCAAAACTAATACTAAACTTCTCCTATACGAGACGTGATCGTCAAATATTAATGATTATTTTAGGGATATGAAGCTGGAAAAACATATTTTTTATGTTAGAAATTTCTAAAGGTAGGAACACGAACATCTCTAAAGAGACATACTATATAATGAGAAAAATTATATCTATATTACACGGAATGAGAAAATATATCGAAGTCTTCTTTTTTTATTTTCCACGGAGTGAGAAAAATTTGATTCCAAAATTTTCCTTTCCATCCCTTAATAATTAGAACTATCTATATTCAACTACTGAGTTGTTGTGCGAGGGATAGGACATGTTTAACATAATCTTTGACATTTGACGTAGTTGTAGGGATTAAATGTTTCACATGTGACCAATCTTTTTCTTCTAAAGAATTTGTGAGGACTCAAACAACAACAAACTATCCTCACCTCTCATGACAGATCATACAAACAACGAAAATTCAACACCTTTTTTATTTTCAAACAATACTGACAGATAGGGCTGTTTTTTTTTTTTTCTCTCTGTGGTCCATATTTATTGTGGCGTTGCAAGCAGCTACTCTTCATCATTAATCATATATATGTCGATAGTAATTCCAATTTTTTTTTTTATATGAATATGGCCTTTTAAATTACCAATAATCATTTCATTGTTACAGTTTTCGTCTTTAAAACAACTAAAAATAATAATATTGTAATTCCTAACATGGTAAAAGGACTAATTTTTTTTTTTTAAATATAGCTATTAGTCAGGACATAATTTTCCTCACAACAATTATTTGCTGCAACTCAAACTCGTGACTCTGATACCAATTGTTGGATCGAACGCTTATCACTTGACTAAAATCTATAACTATTTATAACTATTAATCAGGGTACAACTTTCTATACTTAAGAGCATATGAGTTCAAACGCCATGATTCGATTGTGACTCGGCTCATCCAACCTCTGTCACATGACAATTGATGTCACCCGCTTATAAGAGTATGAAACTTTGAAACAATTTCATTTTTGTTTCACATTAAGGAAATTGGAAGAAAATGATGACGAAAATTTTAGAAAATACGTGTGGTTTGACCAACAAAGAAAAAGGTAATGGGAAAAATAGGAAAAGAAAACTAAGAGATAGTCAATATTTGAGTTCCTTTTGGAGAGACGTACTAAAAGTAAAACTACAAATTCCTAGCTTGGAGGTTGATCGTGAAAAGGTTATATTGATCATTTATGAAAAAAAAAATCATGAATGTGGTTACCGAAGTTGCCAATTTTGTAATCAAGTTGAGATATTGTAAGTTTCTTCATATTGTTCCTTATTTTCTGCAGTCTAATTTTACTGCTATGGTTGGCTGGAGTTTCAAAAACCCATATATAACAACAAATCTCATACTATTGCTAACAATTGTAGTTGTCTGATGATGTTGTTTACACAAAAATAATATTTTTTTAGAAAATATCAAATAACAGTTTAGTAATTGATTTTGATATTTTCATTTTATACTTATAATTATATATAAATATGAGAGATCTTTTTTTAGTAGCTTTTTAACCCTACGTAATAAATCGTAACCTTAAAACATACTTGGATTTATATATTAATAGAGGTGCCTTAAACCTCATATATATATATATATATATATATATATATATATATATATATATATATATAGTTAATCATTCAATGACGTATTTCTCACCATTTTTAAAATTAGTTATTTTTTCAAAGAAACATAAACAAATTTAAGTGAACTAAATTATTTATCCTAGAAATAGTATAATTTAAAATCATGTGTATATATCTATTGTTTCAAATTAACTGTAATATGAGCCCGTGGAACTTTCAGCGTATAAAAATATCCATATAAAACGTTAGAGTGGATTCTGAATAGATAAGGGTGTTGTTGGACAAGAATAAGTATTGATTGCTTCGTTTCATACTTAAACTATAAATGGTTAAATATGTTTTTGTCCTACAATTTTATTTAAATATGAAATTAATTTTTTTTTTTAAAAATTATCAATTTAGTCATTCATTTTTAAAAATGTATGAATTTAATTATTTTAACCAAATTTTGTTAAGTTTATTTGACGTTTCAAACACGTCTCGTTTCAAGCACATCTCATGATAGTATTTGAATTGTTTACACCATTTGAGACATTTTCGCTTCAATGTTAACACAAATATTATCATAAAATGCATTTAAAATGTCAAATAAACTTAATAAAATTTGGTAAGAATAAATAAATCTACGCATTTCTAAATATGAAGAATTAAATTGATATAAAATTTTGAAGAGGGACTAATTTCAAAATTCACCGAAACTTAATGGACAAAAATATATTTAACACAACTATAAAAGCATGAATATCCTAATAAAATATAACTCTAAAACCAGCATGTAATTTCAGTTATAGTGAATATTATTTAATATGTCTTTGAATAAATAAGTATATAGAAATTAATTTCATGCCTAATTTTGATAATGGAATTAAGAAGAAGAAGTGCGAAGGGTATGTTTCAAAAGTATTTAGGGTCTTCTGTTCAATATTTTACTAATGTAAATATATTGAATGTTTTTTATATGATTGAATACAAATAATTGTTTTTTTTTCCTTTTTTTATTTTAATAAATTTTTATTTTTATGTGAAGACAAATAATTGTTAGGATTTTGAGTCATTCGTAACAATGTCTAACATAAATTTATTTTAAAACTTATATATATATATTCGGTACCCACGCATAAATTTTGTTTTAATTTAATGAATGTTACTTAACGACATTTATCATAAATTAATAGAATGGGAAGTTGTTATTATAAAAGCATTGTTGTCGGTATAAATTATGATTCTCATGATTATTGCAGTTCGATCGAAAATCGGTCCTTCGATTCTATTGTGAACCAAAATTGACAATATTGATCTCAAATTGGTGGAATCCGTATCAAACCAGTAAAATTGTTCCAAAAAGAACTAATCAAGTCATTAATATTCTTGTTAAGAAAATTTTAAATAATTTGATCAATATCGATTCAATACGGGTTAAATGATCAAAACTCTAGTATTTTGAGCACTTCAACAATTGATCAGATTTTAAAAATGTGGATACAAACGTTATGTTAAATAATCACATGGTAACATTTAGTTTTATAATGTTTAAGTTTATAAATGGTGGCGAGAGTTATAAAACGAAGATAAGTAACTCATTTAAATAATAATGTAATGTAGATATTATATGGTTTGGAATTGTTTACAGATAATTTGGTAGCTTGAGTTATATCGTAAAATTAATATTTTGATCCAATCCAATGGAAGACCTACATTTTCACGTGCAGTTGGTAGAATGGGTGGAGAAAATAAAGATGACACGTGTATATTAATATCCCCACTTGCTTCCTAAGGTCTAAGGCTTGATGTGTATTATTTTCTGCCGACTTGTTTTCTATGAATGAAAAGTATTTTTGTTGTGTAAAACGTGCTTAATATTGACTACTCTGTCACAAATATTATTATTCAATACAGTGCGTACAAACACTAATTGGTTCATATGATTGACTAAGATGTTCCCTTCTACTATTCATGTTCAAATTTATAACCAAGACGTTATCACATTTGGATTGTAGTTCAAGATATCATTCATTACTATCTCCTCTTAATTATTTTCAATCCTTTCATACAAACTTCGCCTATTCTGGATTTGGTCACATTTAATAGAATAATCACAAAAAGTTCTATCTAAAACACATTATAAACTGTCCAACTAGAATAAATTATACTTAGGACATAGAACACAAATAAAAAATTAGTTAGGTTTTATAAGGATCTCTTTTTTTTATTTTTTATATGATGTGTGACAAAAAGTCTGATTTGTTTATGTCATGTTTAATACGACCTTCTCCATCAAAAAATGTTTAACACAGCGTCATCTTATACTTAACGTGACTTAACGTGAATCAGTATTTAACGTGTCAATTTAACTATATATAATAGCTGGTATGAAGTTTTAAAAGAATATATATTGCCCCATACCATTAGACACATGAGTTAAATTCCAACGTAGAAAAAATATATATAGCTTCTTTATTTTAGTATTTATACTTTACTTATATATAAAGGTTCTTTATTTTAGTATTTACAATTATTTTCTAATTTTATCTTTTAAATATTTTTTTAATTAAAATAATTATTTATGAATTTCACTTTTTTAAATAACTGCTTCTTTAAATTTAGCATTTTTTTTATTTTGACATTTTTTAAATTAACTATTTTTATTAAAAAATAAATAAAATTTATTTACAATAGTTATAATAATTATTTTAATTTTATAATCACAATAATAAAAAGGGTTAAATATATTTTTGGTCCCTCAAGTTTCAGTGAAATTTGGAATTAGTCCCTCTTTAAAATTTTGAATTAATCTAGTCCTTCATCTTTAAAAATACATGAATTTAGTCATTTTAACAAAATTTTGTTAATTTTATCTGACATTTCAAGCGCATTTCATGATAGTATTTAAATTGTTTACACCGTTCACACCTTTTCGCTTTAATGTTAACTCAAATATTATAATAAAATGCGTTTAAAATGCCAAATAAATATAACAAAATTTGGTGACTAAATCTACGCATTTTTCAAAATGAATGACTAAATTGGTATAAAGTTTCGAAAAAGAACTAATTCCAAAATTCACTTAAACTTGAGGAATAAAAACATATTTAACCCTAATAAAAAAATGTTTTTTATTTTCTATTATCATAATATATGAACACACATATATTTACACTGTTACCTTATAATGAGTTTAATATTACATCACTTGTATGAACTGAATCTCATGACATTGGGTCTCAGTACAGAACTTGCATTGGGCTCAGCCTAATTGTAAAGCCCACAGTTGTTGTTCCCTTAATACTTGCATAACTACTCTGTCTTGTTAAAAAAAATTAATATTTTCTTAATAAATAATACTACTACAAATGTAATTGTAGAGTCTATGTATAAACAAACCAGTGGATTGAAAATTCGAATTAATTCATGATATTCAATTATTTATTTTCTTAGAAATAGGACACAACAAACTAGCTTCAACAAATGAAAATGGTTTGAAAAACTCCTTTTCATATGAAATTGGAAACATACTTGAAAAAACTTTTTACTATAAGATTGAAATTAATAATCTTATAATTCTTGAATGAAAACAAACTTTTCTTTTTTTTAAGAAAAAATTAGGAGTAACGCGGGTGTTTCATCATCCAATACAATCTAATTTAGTTACTTCCCTACAATCATTTTTTTCAAACAGTATAAAATTTGGGCCTTTAGTATTTGGTTTAGGAGGAATTAAATAACATAGTTAAACTTAACATATCAATCTCCTCCTATAAGCATTATGCGTGTTATAAGGTGAGAAAAATAATGGAAATAAAAAGATTTATATTGAATAAATAAATGAAATAAAATTATTTATATCTATTTATTATCAGTGATTTATTATTATTATTATTTTCTACACAAAATATCTACTTTTTGTAAACATAATCCCTTTTGTTATTTATTTCAAATATAATTCTTTTATTTTTTACAACACACATAGTAGAATATTTTGTAAATATAATGCCTCTAATTGAATCTTGATCCAAACTTTTACAATTCCTTTCTCGTTTTATCTATTTTGTGTTTTGGTTCTACTTTTGGTTTAATTTTTTTTTTCTTAACCAAATTTTTTAACTTGGATTGAAATAAATTCTAAACCAAATTGTCTATTATTACAATTAAATTATATTTGAGTTAGTTAACAATTGATATATATATATATATACATATATATATATATATATATATATATATATATATATATATATATATATATATAATCCTTTTAAAAAAAATTTGGTTTTGATTGTATTTTATCTACATTATATTTATGCTTGTCCAAGTATGATAGTAAATTCATATTGAATAATTTATACAATTAAATTTGAAATTACAAATATAATAAAAATTGTATAAAAAACATATATGTATTTTTATATAATAATATTTTATTATAAAATTTAAAATCTATAATAACAAAGTTCACAAAAAATTCTAAATTGAAATATTGATTTAATTTAATTTAAACTGTATACTATTTCTATTTTATTGTTTGATTAGCTGGTTGTATACATTTATAATATAATGCTATTTGGATAACTTTTATTTTTCTGTAAGTATTTATAAAATTACAAAACTTAAAGTGAAATACTTTCTGTAATATATTTAATTACTTGACCATTTAAAGAAAATAAATAAGAGAATGATTGCAACTAAAAGAATAAATGCACCAGTTTTTCTATAAACACAACTTCATTCTGACTTTTTTTACTATTATAAATATTTATGAAAGATAATTTAAAGCTTATTTACTTATATATATATATATATATATATATATATATATATATAATTATATTTTTTATAATATATTTAAAAAAAACTATAATAATATATAAAGAAGTGTTTTTAATATTTTTATTTTATTTAAAATTATAAATTATCCAAATACTAGCCATCAATTTTATTAATTTTTTACTTAAAGTAAATAAAAACATAAAATACTTTTTTTCTATAACTACTTTTTTTTATGTACATATTATTTGTATTATTTTTTTATATATATATATATATATATATATATATATATATATAAGGGTTTATCTGGCTGTGAATTTTTTTTTTATGTAAAGATAATTAATTACAATTAGATTGTGTTGTGTAGTTGGTTTTTAGAATAAGTACCTTTTTATTGTTCTTATTCTCATAAATAATTATATTATTATAAATATGAATGTAATAAAAATTATTAAATATAATTATTTTATGTATATATATTTCTATTATAACAATTAACTTTTTATGTATGTACTTATTATTAGTATAATTTTATTTAAATAAATCGGATTAAATAAAGACTATTGGTAACTAAATAATATCTGTGCACTGTTGTTTATATATAAGGAACAAAACGGTGTAGGGAAGTGTCGTTTTAGAATGTTGTATTGGTGTATATAACATAAATCATAGGAAAAAGAATCAATCGGTTTCGGTTTGCATTGCAAGTGAGTGAAGATGGCGTGCTTACACGACCACAGTTGCCAAGAACATGACTGTTCCTCTAATTGGTCTCTCTATCAGCACATAGATCTCTCCAAGGTTTTTCTATCTCATACATTAATGTGAATTTCATAATTTTCATTTCAGTCACTGTATTATCTTTAGTTATAATTTTAAATAGTACAAGGGAATGAGATTTAATTCACTGATTTGGTAATATGGTCAGGTATTTGCTTTGAATGAGGCCACGCCAGGTAGTGTTAAATCAGTTTTTAAAGCTTGGGAAGATAGGCTGAATACTTCTGGGGTAATAGCGTTCTCCAGTTGCTCACTTCAATCTTAGGATTCACTATTTCTGTATTCTGTACTTTACTTTTAGCAATTGCTTCAACAGGAACACTTGGAAAGCAATGAGGGTGATCCTGAGTTACTTGTATTCATTCCGTAAGTAATCAAGTAATCTTGTCTGATTAGTTTTCCGTCCAACTGAGTTGATTTTTCCCTAGTTCTAATATGATGTATTAAATGTCTTATTTTGTTTTTAATGAGCTATTTTCCTTTAGTGTTGTATTAGTATATGCATGCGTGGAATGGATTGTTTGTTTATATATGTTATGTATTTAGTTTTCATTTTCAAATACTTCCATTTTAATGTCTTAGAAAGCTATGAGAATTTTTTCTTAGGAATTCAAGATGAACTGGAAGTCCACATTGATCAGAAATAAGTAAGATAGACAATATATAAATAGAAGTAGAAAGACCAATAAATTTATTATCTTAAGATGTTGGATTAAAGATGTGTCATAACTCTTCATTCTCTTCTCTAGAAAAAGCTAACATTTTCATCCACTTAACTATCTATGTGCTTTTAGTAGTATTACTGGTTCCAGTTGTTGTCTGCATATTTTATCTGAACATGTAACAGTCAGCTAGTTCTGATTTTAATTTAACCTTACAACTGCAACAACAGAGGCCTCATCCCACTTATGACTACATGGAGCACATTTTGAAAGGAAGGATCACCATTATGATATAACTGGTGTTCTAGTCTTTTATACGAGTTTGTCTATGATTCAATCACATCGAAACTCCTTAGGGTCCTCTAAAGAAGCTAACATTTTGAACCACCTAACCATCTGTGTATTTTTAGTAGTATTACTGGTTCTGGTTCTCCCTTGCAAAAGCTTAATTTTATTGCACATATTCAATTTTATGTGTTGTCTGCTTATTTTATCTGAACATGTAACAGTCAGCTTATTATGATTTTAATTTAACCTCACTTCTGCAACAGCAGAAGCCATATCCCACTTAGGGCTATGGACCACATTTCGCAATTAGGCTTAGTTAAAAAATGCGTATCAGATAGTTCAATGACTTATCCTACTTCTCTCTAAGATATTGAATATTGAATAAGCACTGCCTCTAGGATATTGAATATTGAATATCTTACTCTAAGTAAGCCAAAGTTTTTATTTTTTTTTTTTTTTTGTATAAAAACTGTCTAATGGAATATTGAAGGGTGTGAATGAATAAGTATTCTTTGAAATGGGACTGAATTACATAATATGTTTCTAGCAAACATGTGCTTTGATGTTAAAAGGGAAAAGAAGAAAAAGAAGTATATACTTTCTTAATAACTCTACTATTTTTGTGTTCCATGAATCAGAGACCATTTGGCATTAACTGTACCTTTACTGTAAAAAATTCTGTCAACATTTTAAAATACTGTAATAAAAAGCAACACAAACGTGTGTTTGTGAAAGTGTTTAAATGTCTTGAATAATGATTATTTTTACTGTAAAGCTTTTCCTGTATGTTGCCAACCTTCATATTAAGTATGATCAACTCCATGCTAAAAAAAGTTATGTCAACAACTTTGCTGTAACATCTTCCATAAGTTCTTACAGAACTTATTATGTTTCTATGTATAGGTTTACTTCAGATGTCAAGATTAAGAGCATATCTATTGTTAGTGGAGCTTATGGAACAAGTCCCTCCAAGATGAGAGTGTAAGTTCTATGGAAATAATTCTATTTTATGATTATAGAAATTACCAGCCTCTGTGACGCAAGTTTTTTGTTTGCTGTTGGCTTTGATAATAACTGAGTTTAAAATGAATGTTGCTTTTGGTTACCATTTGTTATTTGAAATATTCCTTCTATGACATTTATAATATTTGATTTTCTCACATTTGTGATTCTACTTTTCTTTCGAGTACAGCCTATTAAGTTTGTGTGCATACTTATGTGGTACGGCCTTGTTTTAGATACCATATTCTCTGTTATCCTTTCCTCATCTTGTGTGCTGTTTGATTGATGTGTTGTTTGTCTGCATAATGCTATCTTTTGTCAGTACTTGTACAACTAAATTGTTCATATTCTCAGTTGGATTTCAGAGCAACTAGTATAAATATCTTATTAATAATGATCATACCTAATGAAGTTTCTTGTACATTTTATTTATTGAGCAAGAGGAGACTTTGTAAGATGAAACATGAAAGGATGAAATATGTAATTTTTCAAATATATTAAATACATCTCCTAAAAAATTTGTATTATTTTTATCTGTCTAAAATTTAAACACTTTTTAGGTCATGTTGGTAATGATGACAAATGGAAAGCTGATGTGAATGATGATTTTAACTCATGCGTTTTATAATTAAAAGTGATTTTCCTTAGATGCATAATTAAGATTATTTTTAGACCCTTGTAAGTTTTCCGTATATCTTTATTATTTACAAATTAATGTTTAGATTTTAGAGGGGCGGGAATAATACGTAATTTTTTTGAGGGCGTATTTAATATTTTAGGAATTTAAAGGGATTTTTGTCAACCTCTTCCCTATTACTTACTTTTACATAAAGATAAGGATAATGATATTTTAAACTACTTTTTTTTTATCCATTTTTATACTACCATTTCAATCACCCTTAGATCATCACATCACACCACTAAAAAAAATCACAATAAATAATCTAAGGGTGATTGGAGTGATGGGTTAAAAGTGAGTCAAAATATCATTATCCTATAGATAAATAAAAACCGCACTTAGTATTTGGGCCCGCAAGGCTTTTAATATTTGCCAACTATTCCATCTTCGGTGAGCATTCTTGATGCCACCTCTATCTAACAATATGTACTTTGGAAAATAAAATTTGTATAATTGAACTAAATGTTCAATTACAGTAATTTATTGTGTAAAGTATTCTCTTACTCAAAAATGGCTGAACAGTTCAACTTGAATTAGGTTCATCAACCGAGAGGGCATTGACTTTTCAGATGCACAAAGCATGCAAGCCGTTCAGGTATAGTTTCTTTTAAGCTTTTCAAGGAATTCATTGACAAGTCAACACCACAACTTGTATGCAACAATTATTTTTCTCTTGCAGGAATGGGATTTGGTTGAGAATATGCAAGGAGTTTTGGAATACCAGACAAGGTAACCCTCACCTACTTCTCATTTTAGCTATTCCATCACTGGTCTTTTCTAAAAACTCTTGTACCCGAAAATATTGTCAAATATTGAACAAGGCAACAATACGTGTATGTTATGCATTTTTTTCTTTATTATTACTGTAGCATATTCCTATACTGGTATAGCTAATTAAGAGACAGTATTGTTTTGTGTCATTGGAGTTCTCTTTTCAGTATGTTCTTTTAATGCATATATCCTTTTTGTTAGATATTCTAAATTTCAAAGTGTGGCAAATATTACATTACACTTTCCAGAGAGTTTTGGGGGTGACATAACTGAAATATACTACATTGGCTTTAAAGGCGAAGCCACTCAGGTACTTTAACTGCTAGGTTGCTTGTTGTTTATAGTTTAGTGAGATTATTAACGTTCTTGTTTATTGTGTAGTTGAAAAGGGATGCTGTTGCCAATATTGTTTATGAGCTTTTGCCAAATCCTTCTGACCACAAGTAAGTATGGAACACTTGGCTTTATTAGATAGTCAATTATCTTTCATAGCCTTCCGTGGCATTCATTTTTAAAATGGAGGAGGCTAACAAGTTTGTTAGCCTAATATCATTTCAGAAAATTTGGTTGGGACACAACAATGATGTTGGACTCTCCAAATTAGGCATTTTTATCCCAGTTTTTGCTTAATTGCAACATATTGTCCTATTAGCAAATCACTGCCCTCTAGAAAAATTCTTCTTCAACTTCATTGATCTTAGTTTTTATATAGCCTTTGAAATGTCTAGAACCTGTAAAAATTGGTAAGAGTCCTCTAGGTCAGTTTAGAAAAGCGCGAAATCAAGATTTAAATGCATTTATCGGTTGTAAACCTGTAATGTCCATCCTAAAATGTTTCATGCATGTTTGTTTTGATGTCCATGTGAAGCATAGTTACCTCATGCATGTGCATCTCGGGCAGACTCATCCCCACCCATTTCCTCTCTGTGTGTGCAAGCGGATATCTGTTTATTCATAAGATTGCATGTTTTTGTTAATTGCAATGGTTGAGAGCCTAGTATTCATGGGCTTCACTTTGGTGCAGTTGTGTATCTTGGTAATTCCTAACACTTGATTATTTTGTAGGACACGTGCTGAAAGTGGCGGGGGTCTTTCACAAATAGAATGAAACACATTTACTGGTTTTATTTTGTTTACTTAATAACCATCCCAACCCAATCTTGTTCCCCTTGTTTCCACCCACCTAAGACGAGAAAGTACAGCTAGACCTGGTTAAATACAATACTATGCTATGAAATATCTAGTCCTGCAGTCTATGTAAATTACATGAAGAATTATGTGGCTATATACTGTTTCTCTGGATGATGAATATGACAATCTTAAATATTTTATAGAACAAATGAAAAACTAATCATTAGCAATTGTTTCTCTCTGCTATTGGAAGAATAAACCCTTTAGAAAAAGACAGTGAGAGGGTCGGCTACGTTTTTTAGCTATGAAATTGATGTTGATGGCCAAAGGTTGAGATGCAATTGTCTTTGGTAAAAGAAGCGAATCTAATTCAGTTCTACCTTCTAGCTAAGGAAAGTTGTATGAGGTTATCATATAAATGAAGAAGAATTATTCAATATCTTGGCTGCAGTGCAAGAAAAGTGAGGAATCATTCGTGAGGATAAGATTTAACTCTTCACTTCGGCAGAAAAAGAAAAACTCGGATAGAAAATATCTGTGGCCATTTTTTTCGTAGCCCAGTTTTTAGTAAAGTAGTATTCAATCTTTGTATAAAAAAAAGAGGGTATTGGAATATATTTTTTCAGCCCAAACTAAGGCCATATAATAAGTTATATTAAAATGTTTGCATCATTAGGATTCTATTAAACATATAAGAATTTAACAATTAAATTTATAGAAAGATATCTTTAGATATTTTTAATATATTTTAACAATTAAATTAAACTTTGATAAACAATTGTGTTATATATATATTTTTTTTATTTAGTGGGTTACTGATATTTATTTTTATTTTGAATGAAGTATTTCTGTTATTGTTTTTCTCTCTCTTGGTATTTTTCTTTTACAATATTATTAATTAATATTTCAAAATATTTTTCTTTCTTTCATACTACTTTTGTTCTTCGTTGGAAGATTTTTATTCTAATATTTTTTTTTCTTTCTAATAATAGTTAAAAATCTCTTCGAATCAAATCATTGAATTAATGTTAGATGTTTTTTATTTTTTTATTTTTAGTTTTTGTGCGTGTGTCTAACATTAGTGATTTTTTATTTTTTTGTTAAAGGTGTCTTGATGGTATTGACGATATTGAGAGCTACAACAACGATTTGAAGATTGTGGATTTTTTGTGTGATAAGTTACCCAATACAATATAAAGATTGTGATTATTTAGTTATTTATTTGTTTATTTTTCCTATTCTTCTTTCTCTTTTTTTTTTCTTCGTTGGTGGAAGATAAAAAAAAAAAAAAAGTTATTGTGACTTTCGAAAGGTAGAGAAAAAGTATTGCATATGATTGTTTTTTCATTTAGAATGAAAGGGTGAACCAATGATATCACAATAGTTTGAATTAACAAATCCTAAACTCTGAATAATTTTAGTCACATATCAATGTGATTTTATCACCACAACGTTTGATAGACGTAATCGTTATTAATAACAAGGACTAAAAATAGAAAAATGAAAAAAAATAACAAAAAATAATAAAATAAAATTTTAATTAAACTTAATTTTTTAATAAAATACTCCATTAGAATTATTTATCTGAACTTGATTTATATACTTTTTATGTAATTAAAAATATAATATTTTATTTGTAACTTTATGTTTATTTTTTATCCTTTCTTTTAAACGACGAGTTTTATCTACTGCAAAGATAAATAGGAAAGATCTGCATCGTAACTTCTAATAATTTGGTAAGAAGTTTTATTAAGTAAAAGAAATATGATTTTAGAAATTCGTAAGAAAAATTTGGTATTAAATATGATATAAGTTAAACTCGTATAAAATAATAATATCATATAAATATAAAATTTTTAAATAATAAATTTATGAATCTTCTTTTTTATATAAGAGAAGACGAGAGAGGTTGTGCATTCAAATTTTCCTTTAATAAACAAAAATTTCTTAAATCTATTTATTTTATATTCAACACAAACTCATATAAATATAGATAATACAAATGATTTTATAATCATAATCAACTCCACTTAATTAGTATTTGTTTGTATTTCATACACCAATAACTCCATAAATTCTTAAAATTAAATTCTCACAGGAAAAATGAAAATCTTCAAAATCTCCATATTAACTAACAAAATTATCATAAACTACCATTGGTGGATCTTTAAGGGGTGGTGATTAGCCTCCGTCCCTAGTCCCTAATCCTATGGTTAGATTCATCATTTCCGAAGCTTTTTTTCCTAAAATAGAGTTAGGAGTCACTATTATTATTGATTAAGAATAATGTAATTGTTCCATATCATTTACTCACATACAAGATAAATAAAATACAACAATGATATTTTAAAATATATCAACTTTTAATACATTAAAATCAATATATTTTAAAGACACAGATATATAATACAAAATATCATAAGAGAATATGTTGTGTTTAATCAAATTTAAGATTCAACAACTAAATTATATGTTGATACTTTAGATTTTATTAAGTTTCAAATCATAAGTAGATTTGAATATTTTCGATATAAATTTTTTAAAACTCTAATTAATTTTCAAAATTTGTATATCTTTTCACCAAGTTATTATCATTTAATTATTTCATTGAGTGATGTGACAAATATTTTATGTCGTTAGTTTACTTACTTGTCTTTACGTGTTAAGTAATATGAAATTATATCATTAATATAAATGACATTATGGAAAACAATAACTATTTTTTATTGTTTTTATTAAAAATGTACTATCGACTGAGGGAACACAATCACTTAATCGATTTAAATGATGTTGTGGAAGCAGATAAAAAACATGAAGACTTCATTTTCGATTATGTTTTTTATGAAAACAATAAAAATCATTATTTTTTTTTTTATATCAACGGAATATAAATTTCACATAAATTGTAAAATCTTATATTTTCAACGAGTGATTATAAATATATAAGATAAGAATAATATATTAATTACATTAATCACAAAATTTAACTATAAAAATTTGATTAAAAAATATAAAAATAATTATTTAAGAAATTTAACAATAGAAACTTAATTGAAAATGTATAAAAATTTGAAATACTAAATAAACAATTTTTTAAGAAAAAATCAACTGAAAATACTTTTATTAAAAATGCGAAAGTGAATTAAAAAATTATAATGTAATTTCTGAGCTTAATCCTACACAGCAACTTATCCACAGCTGCACTAAAAACAAAACAAACGTAACATCATGACCTGGAAAGATTATCTCCCCACTAGTAGTTATCGAAATTCCTACTCTTCTTCTTAATAAACTATTAATAAATCAAATCAATTGGATTACTAATAAACTAAGATAAACACATCTTTAAGATTATTTTATTTCGTAAACCAAATATAAAATAATTTTACTATTAAATGGTTTGTATTAACAACACACAAATCCCTTAGTGGACTCCATTGGCTACACAAGCAAGAACAAGGTAAAGAAGGAGAGTCTCTTTCTCAGCTGAATAGGACGAGGTTTATTAAAATCATAAAACTAAAATAAATAACAAGTTCAACTTTTTAGAATTTCTTATTTCTATCAAATTTTAACTAATGATTTAGACTGGGCCGCAGGTGTGTTTATTTATGATTATTTTATTTTGTAAACAAAATATAAAATAATTTTACAATTATGCTATACAAAAAGACTCTGAGTATGAGTAAACAATTACTAATTTAAATAATTTACTTTTGTTACTAATTTTATAATATTGTAATCAATTACAAAGCATAAAAATGATCAGTGTATAGATTTTAAAAAACAAATTTTCATGTAAAGATTTTGTGATGAAGGAAATTTTATAAAAAGAAAAAGGTTCACCTGTTTAACAGGTAAGATAGAATATCAATTAATATTGATTAAGAAATTATATATCGTTTTCAGATGAAAATAATATTTATGTAATTAAAATGGTACTTTGGCATGAATGAAAGGTTAATCGAATAAAACAATTCTACTAACTATGGTAATTTAATGAATGATAAATCAAGATTTTAATTTAGTTTGTCTCCTCTGGTACATAAAAACAACAAAGCACCTACGCATTAAAAGGTGAGAAATCACAATTTTTTAATCACTATAAATATAAATGTATGAACAACTTGATGATCATTTAATGTAAACTGATAAATAACTTGATCATCACCTATCTATATATATGATCATTGATAATGTGTTCAAATATTTGAACATGCAAATTAAAAGAACTGGACAAAATGGATGATCTCGATTAGTCAAGTTATAGTTATCTTAACTTTACCTTTTCTTTAATATACGTGTAAGAATAAAATTAGTGACCGGTAAGTAATTAAATTTTGTATAATAAGAGAGACTCAAACAAGTAATTAAACCTAATAGAAAAATTCTTAAATATGTTTTAGTATTTAAATTTAAATTATTTTTTAATTTGATCCCGCTAACCTGATATCTTATGGTTAATGTGAAAAACCAATTCATAAACATCATCAATGAATTTTTAAGAAACAAGTATAATTAGTTATTTGAGAATAAAAACGATAAATGATAAAAAGAAGGTTTATTTATTTTTTAAAATTGAAAACAGTTTTTTTCTAAATTTAAAAACACCTATGTTACAAATGATTGAATCATAATATTAATATTTAACTATTTTATATTAGATGTGTCTATATTTATAATAATAACAATAATAATAATAATAATAATAATAATAATAATATTATTATTATTATTAATAAGTAGGTACAATTGAGTCGACTAAAGGGTACTTGATATTATATAAGAAACAAAATCAATATTTTAAATAAACTTTAAATTAAAAATATGAAAACTTTTTTTTTAATTTTAACATATGTTTATATAAATAAATAAATTATTAAGATGTGACTTTTATGAAACTTTTGTATTCGAATAAAATTTGTAAAAGATCTTAAAATAATCAATCTATGAATAAAAATATTCTTAAATCATAAATAAATTAAAGATAATCTATTCCCCTTTCAACATATGTCGTTTTGGTGTGTTTTTGTTTGTCTTTTAAGCTCACTCATCTTCCAAAATTCTTCAATCAAAACCCTAACCAGTATGAGCTAAGGGGCCAGTAGCAACGGGGTGAAAAGGAGCACACAAAGGAGAACGAAAAAGAGAAAAGGCAAAGAAGAAGGTGGGCGAGCACGAGAGAAAGAGGCACCAAGAGGTAAGTCCGTTACTTGAGAGTTGAACGAATATGATGTGGTGTTATGATGTGTTGTTGTGTTATGCTCTATTGCTTGTTGATTCCTCATTCTCCCATTCATCTCCAATCTGCACAAAATAACCAAAACCAGAGAACCTCTATTCACTCATTCTCGGACGGTGAAACCCACCTACACCTTTCACCTGCAGGAGACCCAAAAGCAGAACCCACACATGGTCATTCACACCGCCACCGTCAACATACGCACTCTAATCTTCACCTTCTCCATATTTCGTTTTTCGCCTTTTATTATACATTAACAGAGCCTTCACGCACCACTACTCACACCATTTTCCAGCTCCAGAATCATTCAGCTTTCATACCACTATCATTCAAAACCAATCCACGGAATAACACAGCAAGTTCCAAAAGAGAAGCTTTTTTTTAAAAAAGAAAAAAGAAAACAGAGAAGAAAATAGGAAAAACAATCGCCGCGGGCTATGCCGCCGGCGAGTCGGAGACTCGGATGGAGGCGGTCATCGTAGCGGCGGCCAGAGGGTTGGTTTCCGTGGTGCTCGCGGACCCAGTCTCGGTGGATGGCACGGTGGCAGCGAGTAGGAGGGCCTAGGGCGTTTTTCTCTCTTGCGGAAGAAGAGAATCAAGGTTTGGAGATGAATGGGCGCCGGCGTGGACGCCGTCGACGGCTGGAATCGCTGATAACAGTCTCCGGCAAGCGGGCCCTTGCGGCCGTGAAGGGAAGTGGTGTTGTCTTGTGGTCACGCGAGGAGGAAGCCGCCCCCATCTCGCGTTGGGGAAGAAGGAAGAGAAGGATGTGTCGCTGCCGATTAAGCTCCTGGCGGTGATCGACGTTTTCGCTAGGGCCCCTCGCCGGCCAGAATGGTTGCAGCGTAGATGGGTGTTGTTTTGTTCATGCGGTGAGGTGAAAGAGAGAGGAGATCCAGGTGATTTGGGGATCTGCTTTGCTAATAGGGTTAGATTAATTAGGGTTTCTCAATTCATTTACTTGGACCAAGAGTAGGCTTCAGATCCATCCTTCTTCACGCACCTCCTCGGTTGATTTTCACCCCCATTTTGTGTGATTTGTAAAACTGTTTGTGTTTTTCTTCTCTGCGCTTATTACATCCCCACCCCCAGTTTACGTTTGCAAACCTTCATGTGCCTTTGCTGATTTGCTGATTGCACCTGTTTTTCTCAGTTCATACCTTCCATTTATTTTCATTTCATTTTCAGACTTTACTCAGACTTTACTCATTGCACCCCACTATGTTTTATGCATGCATATTTTATTATTATTCATTTTTCATTTTTTATCTTCATTTTATTTTTGGCTCCTCTTTTGTTCACATGTTTTTTTTTTTCTAAAAATATTTAAAAATCATAAAAATTCAAAAAACTATATATCAATTAATATTGATTAAGAAATTATATATCGTTTTCAGATGGAAATAATATTTATGTAATTTAAATGGTACTTTTGCATGAATGAAAGATAAAACAATTATATCAACTATGGTAATTTAATGAATGATAAATAATTAGTTATTTGAGAATAAAAACGATAAATGATAAAAATACGGTATACTTATTTCTTAAAATTTAAAACAGTTTTTTTTCTAAATTTAAAAACACCTATGTTACAAATGATTGAATCATAATATTAATATTTAACTATTTTATATTAGATGTGTCTATACTTATAATAATAATAATATTATTATTATTATTTGGTAGGTACAATTGAGTCAACTAAAAAGTACTTGATATTATATATGAAACAAAATCAATATTTTAAATAAAATTTAATTTAAAAATATGAAAACCTTTTTTTTTAATTTTAACATATATTTATATAAATAAATAAATAAATTATTAAGGATGTGACTTTTATGAAACTTTTGTATACAAATAAAATTTGTAAAAGATCTTAAAATAATCAATCTATGCCATAAGAGAATAAAAATATTCTTAAATCAAATAAATTAAAGCTAATCTATTCCCCCTTTCAACATGATGTCGTTTTGGTGTGTTTTCGTTTGTCTTTTAAGCTCACTCATCTTCCAAAATTCTTCAATCAAAACCCTAACCAGTGGGCCAATTCTCCCTCTCACTCTCTCCCTAAACATATAATTGATTTTGGTGTCGGCTTTATCTGGTACCAATTCTCTATTCAAAACTATTAAATCAAATTTATTTGCATGCATCTTTTGAAGTATCGTCTCAATCCTTATTTTACAGTAACTTTTGTGGCATGTTGTGTATTAATCTGTCCATTTTTTTCTATTTTACTGCACTATGTAGGGAAGGGGGTGTTATTGTCCCGCGTAAGTTCTGAAGCAAAAGATGCAAGCCTGTACAATGATGGGTTCTCTGCAACAATCAGTTTGGACTAAGGGGATGAATTTCCCTGCAAAGGGGTATGGCAGTACCTACGGGTTTGTACCTGAAGTGAAGTTTTGCAATATGAAGCCATGCAAAGCTTCTCCTGTTGAAGGGAGTTTAGTCACTGGGAAGCCGTCATCTCTGTCTTACTCTGTTCCTGAAATTGGAGGTAACTGTAATCTACCATCTTCTTGAAATATTGTCTTGTCCGAATGACTGTTATTTTCTTTTTTATTTGAAATGACTAACGGTTTTGCTATGCTCTATAGGTTCTTTTTCTTTTTATTTGTTGGTGTTTGATCTTATTCTCTATTTTTGTTTTTCCTTGATATTTGGCAGGGTGTTAAAAATGGCCCTTAGTTTGTTTTGGTAATCAAGTTATGTATGTATGTATTTGAGACTTAACTGTTTGGCAGATCTCTTTCACAATAATAAATAGCTTTGGACTTTGGAATAGTTGTTTCTATCTAATTTTCTCGTTTTGATGTTTAGTAATTTGGCTTGGTTCCAGTATACTGGTAATTGTATATATGAGTAAATGATTTATTTTGTCCATTGAATCCCATGCAATTGCGAATATTAGGTGATGGAAGTAGCTTCCTGGACTATGGTTTGACTGAAGCCGATCCTGAGGTTCGTGCAATTATTGACAAGGAGAAGGACCGACAATTTAAAAGTCTTGAGCTTATTGCTTCTGAGAATTTTACATCTAGAGCTGTGATGGAAGCAGTTGGTTCATGCCTCACAAACAAGTATTCAGAAGGATTGCCAGGTAAAAGGTAAGGATCTGTTTGATTTAAGAAAATATAATTTTTTATGTTTGTTTTGGTAACCAGACTTCGTTCATGGAAAATGGGGCACTGTGTTTGATTTATTCATTTTTTAATAATTAAAATTTCATTACATGGAAGGTACTATGGTGGGAATGAGTACATTGACGAGCTCGAAACCCTATGCCAACAAAGGGCACTGGCTGCATTTCATGTAGATGGAAATAAATGGGGTGTTAATGTTCAACCGTTATCTGGATCCCCAGCTAATTTTGCAGTATACACTGCAGTTCTTAAACCACATGATCGAATTATGGTAAAAACTATTCGACCTATCCTTCATCTTGTTTGGCTATTCCAATTCCCAGCCCATTATTGTAATTGTTCTGATGTGCAATGGTTTGTTACCAGGGTTTGGACTTGCCTCATGGAGGACATTTGTCTCATGGATTCATGACGCCTAAAAAACGTGTATCTGCTACTTCAATTTATTTTGAATCTATGCCTTATCGACTTGATGAATCAACAGGTACTTTTGTTTTCTCATTAAAGTTATTGCAAATTTGTGAGATGACTCATTTTTTAACCCATGTTGGCATCACGATAGGTCTAATTGATTATGATATGCTGGAGAAAACTGCTATCCTCTTCAGGCCAAAGCTGATCATTGCTGGGGCTAGTGCGTATCCTCGGGACATTGATTACCCTCGCATGAGAAAAGTATGTTTTGTATATATGCAGTAATATGGAATTATATATTGCTCATTATATGGTTTTCTTTTTGGCAAGAAGCTAATCACATCTTTTATGCATGGAAAGATTGCAGATGAAGTAGGTGCTTTTCTTATGATGGATATGGCTCATATAAGTGGGCTTGTCGCTGCATCTGTACTTGCTAATCCCTTTGACTATTGTGATATTGTGACCACCACCACCCACAAGGTTTGGCTTGAGATATTTTTATGCCACACTTTTGCATTTAAAATGAAAAAGAGAAGAATCTGCATTCAGTTTGTGTACAAACTGGATGCTATGTTGCTTGAAAATCTTAAGTAAATACTTTTCACACCTGTGACATAGTCTGTTGGATATTTTCTTCTAGTCTTTAAGGGGTCCAAGAGGTGGTATGATATTCTTCAAGAAAGATCCTGTGCATGGGGTTGATCTGGAGCCTGCCATTAACAATTCTGTTTTTCCCGGTCTACAGGTAAATTAGGAATATTCTCTTAATAGTTTTATTGTAACTATTCTAATTGAGGTGCATGGATCATGTGCTCCTATGGAGTTAAGATGCACGCGTCTTCTATACCTTCCTGCTTCTGTGATTTGATAGTGATAGATTTGTCCAGGGTGGTCCTCATAACCACACAATTGGAGGACTAGCAGTTTGCTTGAAGTATGCCCAGTCTCCAGAGTTTAAAAATTACCAGAATCAGGTATATCGATTGCCCATTTCATCATTGGACATAAGGGTGTGTACATGATCATTTTAAACAGCCTTTTGGTGCATAATTTTGAATCAACCAAGGTTGCTACTCTGTCTGTATTAAACAAAAAAGTGCACCGGGCGTAGTATATAGAGTTTGGCACATGGCACTTAACACTCATAATAATACTATCCTGCAGGTGGTTGCTAACTGTAGAGCTCTTGCTCAGCGGTTAATTGAGCATGGATATAAACTGGTTTCTGGTGGTAGTGACAATCACCTGGTTCTTCTTGATCTAAGGCCTTCTGTAAGCTTCTTGTTCCTTTCTTTAATGTGTCACAGAAAATATACTTCGTTTCCCACTTACTTCCGCTCGTGTTTCAATGCAAAAAGGCATCATTTTTGTACGTTAGCTATGTTTCATATTAATTAACATGTTCGTCAGGGCCTTGATGGTGCTCGGGTGGAGAAAATTCTTGATATGGCTTCAATAACCCTCAACAAAAATTCAGTGCCTGGTGAGATCTTATTGCTGTGTTGTTTGTATTGCGTGCACCTTTGGCATTTATGCTTGTTCACCGTGATATTTGTGTCCTTATTTCTGACATGTGCTTACTATAAAAGGTGATAAGAGTGCCCTTGTTCCGGGAGGCATTCGCATTGGGGCACCTGCAATGACAACAAGAGGACTTGGTGAGAAAGAATTTGCACTTATTGCAGATTTAATTCACGAGGGTGTGCAAATAAGTCTTGAAGCCAAAAGTTTGGTCTCAGGAACGAAGCTCCAAGAGTTTTTGAAGTTTGTATCATCTTCTGAATTTCCTTTGGGAGAGAAGGTCTCAGAATTGCGGAGGAAAGTTGAAGCTCTTACTACTCAGTATCCGATACCCGGAGTCTAAGTGTACTGCTTAATGAGCACGTAAAACTGAGATGTTTTCAAAAATTTTGTTTAATAATCATGCTTAGATATGATGCTAAGAATATGTTGTATGTTACTATTTATGGAAAAATCTGTTTGCTGCTGCAGCAGCAACTTTACGATTACCCCATTTATAATTCGAGGCAAACAAATCCTTGATCCTTCAAATATTTCATAGGTCATGGATTTTTAGAAACAAACCTTCACAAGGATTCGAAGCATTTTGTTCCTGTAATAAGTAATAATTTTATTTGTATGATAATACCACCTCTAGAGTTTTGGTACTTCAAATATTTCTAAACAAATGTAAAATGAAAAAGCATTTTTTTTTATTGGGATGATTTAAAGTAGTTACATAAGAAGACGATTTCAATCAGTTTTATCATTTGGAAACTTAATATGATTAACATGGTGGAAATTATTTAAAAAAAAAAAAAAAAAAAAAACTCTTGAAACCTTTATAATCTCCCTTCATTGATGTTTTCAACCAAATCATTGATGATGGCTTCTCCAGAAGATAAGACCATCATAAAATATATGGTATATGGTTGCCGTGAGACCAAACGGGATTGTTCTTTTGGGACGTGGCGATTTGAGAAAGTTGTACAAAACTTTGGATTTGCATTCGTGTAAAACAATCCAAGCCTGATATAAGTATGGATATTTACTAAACAGATCTTAGCTTATAAATTAGTTTAAGCCTTATAAAATGGTTTGTATTGAAAATAATTTATTTTGAAAATATTTTAATTTGTAATTTATAAGCTACTTTATTTATATTTTAGTTTGTATTTTTTACTTATTTTTTATTCTTTATGTTTTAATATATAGTCACACGTTTCAGAAGAGTACTCGGATAAATAATTCTATGTAAGACATTTATGTCATTCTTATTTTTTTTAAATGATTTTACAGAATTTAAATAAAGATATTAAATTTTGTTGATATACTTACAGCTGTACAATAGTATAATATAATAATAACAAAGACACAAGTACTATTTACTCGTATAATTGTTAATTTCGAATGAATCCATTTATTATATTACAAGGATAATTTCTTCATTTTATTAATAATTTTGCCACAGTTCGGTTAAACCTTTTTTTTAGAATATTTCATTTAAAAAAATAAATGTTTGTTTATTAGGTAAATTTACCTGAATGACCCAAGTTGGCTTTAGGATAAATTTATATTACACAATTAAGGTAAAATTACCATAAAGTTACTGCATGCAAATCTAGGAATGACAACGGGGTGAGACGGGACGGGAACGCGTTTCGCTATTCCATACCCATATTTAGACAAAAAATTCATCCTCATCCTCATATCCAACTTCAACGGGTATAATCTCGTACCCGTACCCGTTTTACTACTTCAATATTAAATTTAATTAATTTTTATAAAATAATAAAAATTACAATACAAGAAACATAATATTATCAAATATTCAATATTAGGAGAATGATTGTTTCTTTGATTTCAAATATTTTTAAATAAATTATAATTGTTTATATTTTAAATTAGAATACCAAACAAAATTTCATGAGAACCAAAATACTTATTAAATTTGTAAACATTAATGAAACCTAATTGATAAAATTTAAAAATATTTTTTAAAAAATATAAAAGAAAAACAAATATTCAAATTAACATATATTTTAAATGTTTGTTTATTATAATTTTTTAAATTCTAATGAATCTCTTTTTTATACACTAATAAAAGTTATAATTTATAATACATCACTTGCCCAAAATGACGAAAAGAACAAATGATAAACATAATAACAAAATTTTGACTTAGATATTCTATCTTTTGAACTTCAATATATGTTAAATGGCGATAAAAAATATTTATGAAAATTACATTAAATTTTTATATTGTTGTAAATAAAAGTTATTTATACAATTATAGTGAAAAGATTACAATCGAATTTATTTGTCATTTCTACAAACCACCGAAGAAAGGTTGTTAGTAAGTTTTCTCATATCACTCAATCAAGAGGAGTGTTGGTACCATATTCTTTCTCATTCGTACTCTTTTATTAATTAAAATTTATTAAAAGCTTCAAAATTATAAGTGAGATTCGTTAAAAGAGTAAAATCCCGTGTAATTTTGTGAATTCTAATAAACTTCAACAAATAATATTTAGCATATTCAGGTGCAATGTGACAGAAAAAATTAGTTATTACCAGTAGTATTGTTTTTATCTTGAAAAGTATTGGTACCAAGCTGTCTAGCACATAATTTATGGTTAGTTAATTTATTAAAATTAGAAAGAAAAAAAAAACTCAAAATAAAAACTGAGGACCACATATATTTATAATTTTTAAATGAATTTTAACTTTAAGCTACAATACGTCCAAAACTATTATGGTACTTCTATTTCACTTTTCAACCGGTAATAAGCGACATAGATTACCTATATGGGGCTTGAAGCCCAATCTTGTGAGTGGTTCGGCCCAAGCCAGCCCAGCCCAGCAGTGTCTCCCTCTCTCTCTTGTTGTTTGTCATTAAAAACAACCTATAATCAGTGATTCGAAACGAAATGCACTCGTCTATTTGCATCTCATAGCACAAAGAACACAGAAGGAAAGAAAGGGAAAAAGTGTGAACTTAAAAATGGTTGTGGAAGATTCACAAAAATCAACTATCACCGATGACCAAAACCCTAGCAGGGTCGACAACGACGACGAAGATCTTGAAGATGGGGAGATCCTCGAAGATGCCGACGACGCCGCCTCCGCCGCCTCCAAGCCTCCGTCCGCACTCCTCCGCAACCCCCACCCTCTCGAGAATTCCTGGACCTTCTGGTTCGACAACCCTTCCGCCAAGTCCAAACAAGCCGCATGGGGCAGTTCCATCCGACCTATATACACCTTCGCCACCGTCGAAGAGTTTTGGAGGTCGAGCTTTGATCTTTTCCCTTCCCCTCCGTTCTCCCAATTTCCCTCGCTCTGGGTCTTAACCTAATTGCATCTTTCTTGATTCTTGCAAATGCTAATCCTTGATTTTTTTTTTTTTACTTGAAAATTGTTCAGCATTTACAATAACATTCACCATCCGAGCAAGTTGGGTGTGGGGGCGGACTTTCATTGCTTCAAGTATAAGATCGAGCCCAAATGGGAGGACCCTATCTGCGCCAATGGTGGAAAATGGACTATGACTTTCCAAAGGGGAAAATCTGATACCAGTTGGTTGTATACGGTATTGTTTTACATTACCCTCTGCTTGTGATTCCAAAACTCATTTGTTTGTGGAGTATAACTTATGAATTTAATTAGCATGTGCTACTGTTGTCAGGGATTGTCATGTATGGCTAGTTATTGTTTCTAATAGCTAGTCTAAAAGTCGTAATTGAAATTATTTTCTTATTGTTTGACACTGTAGAGTGTTTCGTAGTGATAGGGTTTGGATTTTATATTCTATTAGTGAGTTGGATTATACAGGAAATGAACAAATCTGAAAGGATGTTTGAGTGAAAAAAAAAATTACATTGAGTAGTGTATGTAAAATAAATTATCTATTTGTGACCAAACTAATAGTGCTTTTGTTTTCTCTGTTCTTGTTGCCTCTAGTTGTTGGCAATGATTGGAGAACAGTTTGATCACGGAGATGAAATCTGTGGAGCTGTTGTGAATGTCAGAAATAGGCAGGATAAAATTTCTATTTGGACTAAGAATGCTTCAAATGAAGCTGCTCAGGTGACATTTCTTTTACGTATTTATTTTGCTTGGTTTGTCTTTTCTTTATTGTCTATGGTTTCTGTAAGTTTGGAGGGAGATTTAGCTAATCTTAATTAGACACTCATGTTATGTCAGAATTATTGATGAATGTGTATTAGACATACTTCATCTAATTTACTCTTGAACTCTCCAAGATGACTTTCTTTGATTACACTGAATATATAAAACTACATCATATTTGTTCACATTACGAGTGAGTGTCTTTGGTGACTGTCTAAACCCTACTTTACTTATGTTCGTTCTCATTACGAGTGAGGATCTTTAGTGACTTTCTAAACCTTGCTTTACTTATGCTCAAAGACGAGTTTGGGTGATAAACTTAATTAAGTAACTTCCAACAAGTTCATATAAAATGAGAGTTTGTTAATAAGTTTGACTGTGAAAAAAACCTTATATAGGTAAGTTTCTAAACGAAGCTTGTCATAAAGAATTTTTAGAAAGTCCATAAACCACTTTAGCATGCTTTTAAAATGTCCCATAAATCTTCTCTCAAATTCTTGTGTTAACTTGAGAAATATCAAACATTTTTCTTCTTGCAGATGAGCATTGGAAAGCAGTGGAAGGAGTTTCTTGATTACAATGAGACAATAGGCTTTATATTTCATGTGAGTGGAAATCTATTTGTGTTTATCTAATCTCAAATTGGTTAATCTGTTTCGTATTTTGGGTTTTTATTTGTGTTGCCCCGTGATCTCCAGGAGGATGCAAAGAAGCATGAGAGGGGTGCTAAAAATAAATACGTGATATGAAGTGTATAGCGTTTTAAAAGTGGTGGCAAATGAAGGATGCGGTACATTTCTTGCATGAAGAGTTGGCATTTAGATGCTCAGTAGCTGAGCTGAATTCTAAGCCCTTTTGGTCTCTTATATCTTTGTAGTACTTTCGTATTTCTTGTGCTCGGAGAATATTTCCTACTGAAGATGTTTCATCATCAATAATATAGTGATTAGGGTATGAATGTACCGTTAGTTACAAAATGGAACTAAACTTGCATCCTTGGATTGATATTTCTCTCCAATATCCACTTTTAAATCCAAGGTATGAAGCTCCTTCAAACGGAAAACTTAACTGTCAAATATTAAAATTGATGATACAAAAATATAACAGAGGCCGCCAGTTATTAAGTGCTAATACTTTTAGGTACATCTATCTAATTCCTTGTGGTTACAACTTCAGACGTTATACTATGTGTGGAATAGTAGTAGATGAGGAAAATGCGTAAGACGTTACATGTTTCTTTTTTTTTTTTTTTTACACTGATAGAAACATTATAATAAATACAACCAAGACATTTAGTAATATTATAATATTATAATAAACGAAATAAAGCAATAAAATAAATTGTGTACTATAAAATTGAAGCAATTCCAAGGTGCACTTTAATTAACTCATAAAAACAGCAGCCAAAACCGTGGTGCACAAGTATAAATGCAGGATTTCTAAGATTGAAATACCAACTTGAAATTATTAAATTTAAACTTTCTTAAAGCTTCCGATAATACACTTAATATTTTACTAACAACATTAATTTACATTAATTTTATGTGTTCAAAATACCCTGGAAAATGTTATGCAATATCTTAAAATTTTATTTCGACAGCTTTCATACGAACTTTGCAAGTCACATTAATATGCGTATTTTTAATATGAAGCTTTGATATGCTTCAATCAAATATTTTTGGCACATAGAACTTTTAAGAGCAATCCAAGCAATTTTCCATAAACTAAAATTAACTATTTTCACGTAAATTTATTGGTCTAAACATACTCTTTTTCAATTTGAAAACGCTATTCCACCATGTAATTCTTCTTACATATAACTTAATATTCAATAGCTTTCACAAATTAACATACCAAGAAATTTATAACAATTATAACTACAAAGAACTTTTTCGGAATTTATTCTTAGTTTTATACCCAAACTCAACAACTACAATAATTTTCACAGATTAATACATAACAAAAAATTTATATAATAATAATTTAACAGTAATGTAATAATTTAACAGATTAAGTTTGACATACTAAACTCAAATCTCTCTTAAAAACAAACTTTATTCCTAGGCAGGAGAAAAAAAATTGACCTGTATGTTCCTACCACTTGTACAAAAAGAAAAGCATTGAATTCATACATGCATAGTACACACGTACGCAAAAACATTATACCAATTATTTAATCAAGAGTATCGTTTTCTGGGATATTAATCTAAATTAATCTAAATATTTACATTATAGAGAGACACGTATAAAAAGGCCTTCTACGTGTTCAAATGAATGATTTAGGATTGTAAACAAAATTGGTAGCGTGCAGTTCACCTTATTCCCAGACAAGGGTAGTAAGGCAGTTACACTCAAAAAGGCTTGATTCGACACAGTAAGTGCATTTACAATAGTGGTCTATTTCCCTGTCTAATATAAACACTTAGTTGGTAGAAAGGTATTAAACTGCATCAGTTAAAAATTTCCCCTTCTTCTCTGACTCCGTTCAGAAACTCCTCGTCTTCTACGATATACTCTTCCTTCATAAATAGACCAAGCCGCTCCAATGGGTTCTCAAACTGAGGTTTATCCCATGTGTCCAATGCAACTTTGTAGCCATTTCTGCCACCCACAGCCTTATAAGATAGCGTGCATCCACTCAAACTTTCCAGTTCTCTAATGATCTCCATATTATGTTCTATATCAACAGTTCTTTTCATCTACAAAACACACCAAATTAAACACTCAATCACACAATCAAGGAAGATTTAACTTGCAACCAATTATAAATAATGAATAAAACCTTCTCTATTGCAACTCGTGCAGCTTCTCTTTCCTTTTCTCTTCGTTGTCTTGACTCTTCCTCAGCCCTCGTTCTTGCAGCAGCCTCAGCAGTTTTAATTTGAGCTTCGATTCTAGCTCTTTCTGTTAAGCATGCAACATACAATGAATAAGTTGAGCAAATGGTTGCTTTCAGAAAACAGATGACAAATATTAAAATATAAATTACACAAAGCACGTTTTTATATAGAAAAAGTACACAGGCTAAAAGGAAAATGGACATACGATTTCACAACAGAGCATTCAAAGTTCCAAACAGTACATATGTTTCTACCAAAGAAGTTTCTATGTGCCAAGAAATATAAATGATATACTATACTCACCTTCACGCTGAATTCTTTCCAATCTCTCCTTTTCCAGCTGCATTTTTTTAGGATTACGTTTATCACCCTTAGAAACAATAATAAAAATTAGAAAACCAGACGACATTCAAAAGTATCCTTTACTGAGGAAAGAGGAGAATGTTCAGATATCAAGACACCCTGAATATAAGTCTTACATGTTCAAGAAGGGTCTTTTGCTGTGCTTTCAATATGGTATCTGCAAAGCGGCTTTTAAGCATAGCGGCACGAAGAGCCTTTTTAGGAGATAGCGGGACAGGCAAAATAGCCGTGCTCCAAACTAAAGCAAAAAAACAGATATTAGCACCATATCAATTCAAATACGAAGGTAGCAGCAGCTAACTTGATAGGAAGCGAGGTGCTGACCTTCCCCAGAAGAGGCATCAGTGGTAAAAGTTACATGCTTAGAACTAGGACAAATATGTTCACTGTCCAGAGAACTAACAGTCCCTGTGTAAAATATCAACATCAACAATATGAAATCAGCATGCATGGAAAAGATACAAGATAACTAATTATTAGAAGCTATAAATTATTCTCACCATCAGAATCCGATTTCTTCTCCATGGGTGAGGAACCTTTAGTCAGGCAATCCTGGAAGTAGGCAAAGAGTTTCTCTAAGATTTACATGTAAAAAAGATTTCTCAAAACGTATTTTGACTAATATATGGATAATAATATTTTTAGTACCTGTCTCAAAGTATCAGCACCAGATACAGTAAGGTCCCTTCCTTCCGATCCTTCAAATGATATATCTAAATCAGTAAAAAGATATAAGTCAATAAAGAAACAAGTGGCACATCAGATAAGCAGCCAGAAGAGTGTCTAACTACCTGATGACACTTGCGTTGAGTTGCTTCGAATTAGACAATGGCAGTTGGTATCACCACAAATGCTACACTTGCATGTGACAGGGCACGCAGTAGAACATGCCTTTAGCGACCCAGCAGACTGTTCTCTATCACGGTTACCTTTGCTGCCTATAGAATACACAGTTATTAGCTCCTTTCCAGAGCCAAAAACCTTCACAGTACTCTTAAAGCATCATACCTTTGTGCAAGTCTTTCTCCATAAACTTCAAAGGAATATGTGATAATTTAGGTGCCTCCACCTACAAGTTAAACATTGCCAATATAACACATTGAAAAAATAACACCAGAGAAATAAAGGAAACATGAGACTATACAAATGCATCACAGAGAAATATATTGTACAGTTGAATATTACACTTACACTAGCATCTTTGCAGGCCGATGATATACTCTTGGGAATTCCTTTCTTTTCAGATACGTGTGTGTTTTTCGGCCAGGAATCCTTATGTCGGGAATGCATTGTGTCAAGACTTCTTCCACTAGCTTCCTTGATTGTTCCAGACTCGCTTCTACTGCGTTCATCTTCACACTTCAATTTCCTGACTAGATCTTTCCATTTTCGGTCAAATATTTTACGTAGAGCCTGCGCCATCATATGAACATCATTACCGGGAGGGTTGTATGTCGTTGCATTTGAGAAAGTCAGTCTGACATCATCTGCAAAATCCTCGGTGCCCGAATAATCGTTCTTCTCCAACTTAGCTTTAATTGTTCCAAAATCCATTGGACTTTTTATGATGTTAAAATAATCTGGAATATTCAAAGCCACAGGATCTACTGGATTGTTAAACACCCAACCATATGGATGAGCCATTAAACTCTTCAGTATCGTAGCACACTGAACTGACCATTTTCGATCAACCCTCTGTCTTTTCACCTTTTGGCCCTCGTTACTATCTGGTTGTCCCCTCTTGTTGGAATTCAGCCCAGACGATTTTCCATTCGAATTAAAACGCCTTCTTTCATCAGTGTGAGACACTTCCCGTCCAAACTCACGTTTCGCCACAGAATCAACCTCCATCATTTTGGTTGAGAACTTGATCTTCAATTTAGCACTAGGTGCTATAATTTCAGTGGTAATCATGCTGATGAAATAAAAATTGAAAACCCCAACTTCTGAGACAATGGTGCGGAGTCCTTCAAGCAGGCAATGCTCCAAAATCACCTGGATTACCAGATAGCTAAATAAAATAGTGGAAATCGTGTAGAGGAAATATAGTATACAGCGTATTATCCAAAAATTAATAAATAAATTACAAAATACAAATAGACCATGCACCGCAGGCTATTGAAGGCCAAAATCGTTCACAGTAATCAAACAATTTCCTCGACCCAGAATTTAAAAGAATTGGATCGAAACTATTAGAATTCACGAACAAATAAAAAGAACAAACGAAGACAAGAACTCCGACATGAATAACAACAACTCAGTCCATTCACGTCGAATAAAATTAAAAAATTATGAGGTTCTTCAAATCGACAAAGCGAACCAAAACTGCAGTGAATAAACAAAAAAGAAAAAGAAAAAGAAAGAACGCGCGGAATTACACCGAGTTTTAGACTAAATCCAAATTATGGTTGGAATCGAACTTACCTGAATTGCATGAGAGAGAAGAAGAGAGTGGGCTAGGAAGCCCCTCTCGCAGATCGACGCGAGGAGGGAGATGAGTCGCGCTGCCAAAACCACAGTGTGCGATGAGTGTGTGTAGCAGTGTGGTTTCTAGGGTTTTTGCTAATCGACGAGTCGCCTTGACTTTCTATTTTCCCTTTTAATTATTTATAGATACGGCTCTTGTTTTACGTCGTGGGCTTTAGTCCGCGTTTTTCTTTCTCTATTTACTGTTTTTATTTCAGAAGGAAAAAAAGGGAAATCGAATAATAAAGGTTTTTCAATTACTATTGTGATGTGATTCTTTAGCAACGAAATATCTATCAAGAGCCAATATTTATTTCATAATAAAGGAAATATCTATTACTTTTCTATCTTTAACACAATATCCCAGATTTATTTAAATTTTAAACCGCGATATATACGCCGTGGAGTGATGTCATTAATAATTAGGTACGATTACGGTTGCTTTAAGATTTTGGGCTTCCTCGGCCCGTTTCAAATTCTTGCTGCCAGCCTGGCAAATTGCAAAATGAACGTGACACCTTTATACGGCGCTTTTTCATTTGTGACACGTTATAATAAAATACACACCTCCACGTTTTTTATTGTGCTAAAATTGCTACTATAAATAAATATTTAATTTATGATTACTTTTATCAAGGTAATACTGTATATAAAATTTACTTTTAAAATTAAGGTTGCTTGCATAATATTATAAAAAACGAGTGAATATATTCCTTCTCATTACCTTAATTCTTCTTCTGAAAGTTCTCTTTGTAGCTTTTCTATGATTGTAATCGGTTCTAAATAAGGAATAAATTAAAAAATATATATATTATCTGCGAGTAAGCACATTCAAATTCCTTCCCGTAATAATCATCAAATCTGAAAAAGTGGATTAGAATAAAATCAATAAACATTAAAATATAAAAAAAATATTAACAATAGATCATCAAAATTAAGGAAATCACTACAACAAAAAACAAGAATCATAAACTTTTTTACTTCTATATTTTTTTCATTTTTTAATTATCTTTTTCATTCATTTTTATTAAAGTTTGCTTTTTCTAACCATTTTATTTGTAATTCTTTTGTTTATTTGTTGTATTTTCTGAAATGAAACTTCAGAGTGTGTGTCATCTTTCTTCATACATAAAATATTTAATATTATTAGTAAAAATATTATTTTTATTTAATTTTCTTTTATCACACTATTGTACATCACTTTTATTATTATTTTTTTCTATTTTTTTTAAGTTGAATTAGGTGTATTAGATGATTACTCAAACATCTAGATGATAACATTGCGAAGTTTTCACTTCATACTTGCTTGAATTTTTCTTCGAAGTAGAAAACTTTACTCAAAAAATTATATCCTATTCATAACTAACTACCCGTGATTCACATGACCATCACATTGGCACCCTTCTACTCCTATTACTATAAAAACTTCTCTATTAATTTTACGTTCTAACTTGAATCTTGGGGAACAAGTCCAAAATTCATCATAACAAAATTATTATAATCATTAAAACAAATTTGAGTTCCGTCAATCTTTTGCATTTGTAATTACTAATGTTATTGTGATGTAATTAGGAGATAAAGCCGGGCAAGCATTACAATATAGAAAATAGAAGTTATATATATGAGAGATTAGATTCTCTACTGATTTTTTGTATGTTGTTTGTTTACTGTATTTTTATAATATACTGACAATTACTAATTTTAACATTTTAAAATATATTAAAAAAATAATTAAAATATTATTACGGTGTATTTTTAATGTTCGAAAAAAAACAACAAAAAAAACTCAAAACTCAAATTATGAATATAAAAAAATGATTTGTTCCTGAGAGTCCGTGTCTAAAATGCAAGGTAAGTAAGAAGTAGATAGTATGAGAACTAAAATGAAAGAATGTGGTGGAGTGTGAGGGGCCATCAAGACCATATCCCAATGTAAAGGCCCGAAAGCGAAATCCCTTTATAACTATCTCTCACAATCATTTTCCAAACTTTTCATTTTCAAATCACTTTTATACTATTTTCCAATCTACCTTTCCAATAAACCTACCAAGTACCCCGAGCCATTACATTAGCACACTTTTCCCCGCACGAAACTTCCTCTCTTTCTATCCACGCTCGCACCAAAACAACAATTTGTCCAAATGGATAATGCCACGAATCATCCTTTTCGTTCTTTTCAACTTCCTTCCTGCCTTTTGACCCTACTTTCTTTCACTCAAAAATAAATTAAATATAAGCTACACAAAATATCCAACTTCTCTTTAAACCTAGTAACTAGAACTAGAAAAGAAAAAGTAAACTCGTTCTATTTCAAATTTTAATCAGTCAAAAATATAAATCTTTTCACCATGAATTTAATGATAATCTCTGATAGATAATAATATTTTAACCCACTTTTAATTTATTATTTTAAAAATAAATAAAAAAATTGATTAACATATCATTGTCCAATCTCTAATATTCAAACAAATAAAAGTCGGATCCAAAAGGTTAGACAAAAGACAGAAAAATAATTTATAAAAGGAACGACATTTTAGTATGATACATCAACTGATTTATTGTGCAATCAACAAAACTCGATCATTGGTGTAATTTTTACCCGATCATCATACTATGTTATTTCTTATTGATTTCAAGATTTGTCTTTAGAATAATCTCTTCACTACAACTCTCTATTTGCCACTTTAATTACAAAATTATAGTTTAATCATTAATATACATGAATAGACAATTATTTTTTCTATTTTCAAAAGTGTCGTACTATGATTCAGAGTGGTCAAACCTATTCAAGAGTCTTTTTCTTTAGCAAATTTAAACAGAGACACACGCAAAAAGCATTTATTGCATATTTTCATAATATGAACTTATATCCATGCGCAAAAAGTTTAAAAAAATTAATTAAAAATGAACAGTAAAACGATAAGAAACACTAAGGTTGACATTGTATCTAGACGTAATTTACAAATTGGTACATTGTTCACTCGTATTGTTTTCGGTTTACTTATCCTACTCAAATTCATATTTTTACTTCTCATTCAACTTTAAAATATGATACATGATAAAGCTATTAATTATTACTGTTACGTTAATTCATTTCAAAAATTATATTGAAGGGAAAAAAATTACGCTGGTTACATGAGTACAAATGATATGGTAGATGAGAAACAAAAAATAGTAATATTGGTGGGGTACGTGGAATGCCAAACTAAGTTCTCAAGCATTCTATTTTGTCCTCACATTATTAATATATTAAGAATCTGCTTTTTTTCAATGCAGGGAAAAGGAGACAACTAAATAATTATGTCTATCCTTTTTCCTGCGTATTTTCTCACCAATAAAATAAAACCCATGTTACTATATTGATTTCCTTTTCAAAGAGCCCACACAAAATCATACATCTTATTAAATTTTATATTACCTCCTTTCCATGTGTTTAGATGTTCAAATACATAAATTTAAAAAATTAATGCCATTGATTTTTTTTTTTCTTTACTAATCATAAGAGCTAGTTAATTAGTTTGGTATAATTAAACAGTTGTCAGTTTTTAATTGATGACATTAAACTTTATTGACCATTAATAAGACGTGCTTTTAATTTTTTACTAGTTTTAATCCTCTTAATTTATTTTTGCTTTCGTACATTTATTATTTCTGAGTTTAATTCATGTTGTACTGAATAGTCAAAGTATTGTCATTAATCAAGGTAAAGTTAGACTCCCATAAATATAACACTTTAAAAGAATATAGGACAAAAACAAAATACCATAGAAATCATTTTAAATTAATTTTCATAAAAACAGTAAAATCAAACTTGTTTTTATAAGAACGGTCAAAAGAAGTATAGTAAATAACCTTTAATACTTTGACAAAAAATGTACCAAGATACTGCCTCTATTATGTAATTACAAGTAACATTTTTCTTTAAACTATATTACACATATAAGTATATTTTAAATTATTTTGTATCTTGATTAATTATATAGCCCCAAAAACAAAATTAAATGTCAGTAGTAGAATTGAACGATACTAATTTATTCTGTAATTAGCGTAAACATTTATTTACTTTATTTATAAACGAGTCTAAAAGAATATTAAACAATTGTACATTTTGAACAATATATTAAATATATATTAAATAGTCCTTCTGTTTTACGGAACATGCTTTAAAAAATATTTAGAATATTTAGAATTCCTCAGCCGATTGATTATCAAGAGCCTCTTGCAATTTTTCACTCTTGTGCTTTAACTACTCCCTCATTAATCAATCTGTGGGATTAATTACTTCAAAGTGAATTTGATCCAAATGTCAATCACATAGCTAATAAAAACAAAAGCAAGCGATAAAGTTTATTAAGATAATAATGTGCTTATGAACTAAAATCTTTCCTTCTTTTAATAATTTTCCTTCTTAGCTGTCTTCTCCCGTGATTATTCAAAGTTTTCATTTTAATGGCAAAACACCCGACACATGAAGACCATGAGTGTTGAAGTTTGAACTTCAAAAGAAGGAAAAAACCTTCCTTTTGAATCCATCTTCAAAAGAAGGAAAAAATATCCAGAACTAGGTGCACTGCGCACACCTTAGAACATCCAACACGCAGAAGCAAGCAATTCCGCAAGAAAACTGAATGCTATGAAATTAAATAATAAAGCATAATTGAAACCTGTAAATCAATTTATTTTATTTCTAAACTTCAAATGTTTCCTTGTTACAAACAATTAAGGAGATTCCAAAAAAGATCTCTAAGCTAACCCAATTAATCAACCAATCAATAACAAAGCAAGAAATGGAGGAAATTCTCGTTTCTGCTTTCAATTTTCCCTGTTTTTTCCAATGTCAAGCTTCCAGAAACCCAGTCAACCTGAGGATCGAATTTCTGACCTGACTCAAATCTCGTCCCTTCAAAGTCCTCCCATTACCGGTGCAGACTGAGAATGCCATTTTCCCGGCCACCCTCCGCCGAACGATCTCATGCGGCGGCCTCATTTCCTTCCACTCTTCCTCCTCCTCACCGGAATCCCACCGCCGTACCCTTCTATCCGGTATATTCACAGGCTTTGATGTTGCCATCCTCCGCGGCGGGGGCAGCGCCACCTTGACTCCTTGGCGGAGGCTGTGGTCGGAGAAAACAACCTCGGATTCCGTAAACTCCTCAGCCATTTGGTTGGGTTAATGTTTTATGAATTGTTTTGGGGGTTAAGTAAGGTTTGGGAATGAAACAGTGGAGGTTTGGGGTTTTATTTATAAGAACAGGAAGGGAATCCTTGGAAACGTATAGGGTACACTTGGATTGGTTTGTGTTGTCAGATGGCGTCATTATAATTTGTTTCATTCACTGAGTCGGCTCAATTTTGTGAACAAATCCAGCTCCTAATTTTCTCCTCTGTGGGTCCCACTTTTGTTTTCTTCATTTCAATACCATCACATTTCCTTTTCTTGCAATTAACTCCTTCTGTGCCTTCTCCATAGTTAATCCCAATTTAAAATCTCACCTATTGCCTTATCTTAATTACACATGCCTTCGTCTTGGTTTTCAACTTCAATTTTGTGTCTCTACGTTTTCTAGTTCTCCTCATTTACCCTATTCCATGTTTCCGAATCTAATGAATTTTTTACATTATTGTTGAATGCTGAGTTTTAATGTTTATCCAAAATAAGCTATCTTGAATGAATTAAGTCAAAAGTTTATGTTTTTTTAAAACGGTAAGCACATGATTTAAATGATTACTTCATCTAAGAATTCTGTTACTTTCCAAACACAATGAATTATATACAAAAGTTGATCGCTGTTACCTACACACATAATTGTTTGTTAATTAACTATCTAAACAAGATCAAAGCAGAAACATAAGGCATAAGTGTGATTGCTTACACACGTGGTCACTGGTTCATTCATCGTTATCTAAATAGCAGAAAGTTAAAACGATTTTAACTTAGCGCGTGTCGTGGAATGATAAAAATTTCTGTACACTGTTTTCTTCTGACAAAGTAAAATTCAAATGAGAATAAATTTTTGTACAGTGTTCTTCTCTGGCAAAATAAAATTTCTGGCAATGAAGACGTCGAGACAAGAAAAGTAGCTGTTTTTGTTCTAATCAATGCGCTATGGATGTGTATTTCTGTCAATTTATTTCCATCACACCTTTCTTATTTTTTGTGTAACCTTTTCTAATGATGACAACTCGGAAATCAAATCCTTTGAATTGAAAGAATCTCTGTATGTTAAACTGTGAAAGTATCGAAACTATTAAATATATATACTTTTGTAACATATTTTTTTTTATAACTAAAACTGAGTTTAACTAATTACATTTTTTCAGTTATGTAACACAACAAAGTGTTTGTGTAAAACTTTTAAGATAATTAATATTTTCAACTTGATTCATTGGTATGGAGATTCTTTTACTACAATATTTAATAATGCAAATTATACAAGGAAATGTCATACAAAAATTTCATGAGGTTAATTTTAATACACAATATTAAAATTTTTATTATATTAAATAATTAAAATTAATACTAATATTTTTTTAAATAATTACTAAAATGTAATAACAATAAAGATAAATCTGTGAAAAAATAAATTATAATCTTTGGTATTTTCTGATTAACTCGTTTATATATGGTACTTATTTTGTTTCAATAAGTTTAGTTTTTAAAATTAACTGATAATAATAGGAAATAATTTACTTGATTAAAAATTTCTCTAGGATAAATATCAATCAACTATCATTCTTCTTCATAAATTATTAATTAAAGAGGATAAAGTGTTGCTCTTTTTTTATTTTGAGATGTCAATAAAATATAATCAAAATTCAATGGAAAATTAATATTGTAGGAAGAGAAAACATAACTTAACTTTTACTGTCCACAGCCCTATAATTTTTTGAGTAATTTTGAATTTATTTGACAAATTTTGTTAATTAGTTTATGAAATATTGAATTTCTAATTTGATAAAAAAAATTAAGTATGTTATACCATTGACCAATTACATCATGAGAGATGATAATACAGAAATGTGAAATAATCACACAACAAAAAAGTTTATTTCATTATAAATTATTTTAATTGCATAATTCATATTTGCTAGTATGCATTTCAATAATGCACGTCTTAGAACCGTAATTCTATAATTTATGAGCAAAGTAATATATTTTGTGTTTTGTAGTATATTTACAATTATACTGCAACTAAAATTATGTTTTTTTTTCTCAAAATATAAGGAGAAAATTTTAAATTTTTTGTCAGCAATCAATTTTAAATAGAAAATGATGAAAACATCATAGATACATTATATAAAATATTTTATCATTTATTATATTAAAAGTGAAAAATATACTGTGGTGATAAAATATATCTCTAATAAAAAGGTACATAATGAAGTGAGAATAGAATTAAACTGAATAAATTATTGATTATAGTAAGTATCTGGTCTGTATTAGTATTTATTTATTTCTTACTTTTATTTTTTATGAAATTTTAATTAAGTTCTAATAATGTAAGTGAATTAAGTTTGTAAAAAAAAAGCCGAGTTTCTGAAAAATATGCTATCACAAGAAGTAAGTACAGTTAAGTTTAACATTTAATCAATTGGATAATTGTTGAGTTTTGAATATACTGTAACACATTTATACATTCTTTTTCTCGTATTATGTGTTGGTTTAAGATAATCAAGTATTCATATTTAACATATGATATTACAAGTTATAATAGAAAAAATCATACAAAAGTAAAAAAATATTTTGTTTTTTAAAATTCTAAACTTTAAATAAGTTTATTGTGATAATCAAACTCTAACATGTAATATTAGTTTATATAATTTTATCTTAGGTTTTTTTATATTAGTTTATTGTAATAAAATTAACTTTTGTTTATTGTTATAAATATGTTATTTCTAGTGATAATTTGATTCTCTTAAATAATAGTAACATTTTGAATTATAATTTTGTAAATAAAAAATTGGAAGCGAATATCTCATTAAAAATATTAATATTGAAAAAAATAATTATCAAGAAGGTTAGTGATATTGTGTATCAGTAATATGTACCAAAACATTAGAAAAAACACAATACTAATACATGAAGAATTACCATTAATATAATCTTTAAATTATAATACATCTCAATCAACAAGTTTACCATATAAAACATTTTTTCATTTACACCATTGATACATACACACTCGACTCTGGTATGATATATATTTTTACAATAGGAAAAACATTTATCATAAGATAATTATTTTTACTCCATTTTTTAAATTAAAATAGTCGTACATAATATTTTGTAAATTTTTCTAAAACAGTACTTAATTAAAATGTTTGAAGGTATTTAGAAGACACTACATGTGTGTGGTCCCTATTCCTATTAATACTATTTACGAAATGGATTATTTTGACCTTTTACTTTATTAATATCGCAAAGAAAAAAAAAAAAACATTTCATTCACTTCCCATGTTTTGGATGTGCATTCATTTAAGTTTTATATGAGAAAATGATCCAATGGTCCCAAAATTTGTGTTTTCCTCTTTTCTATAAAGCTAATGACAGTTTTTCGTCATTGTGTATTTATGGCAACATTATTGAATACTATTTTGTTATGTTTGAAATATATACTTGGTTTGTGTAAGCATAATGGTGTCATTTTTTTTTTCCGATGACCTTTTTGTGTTTGGACTTCACGATATTATGTCACCAGTTTGAATCATAATGAAGATTACAGAATAGTCTAGAACTATGATGGAGGAATGAGATACAAAAGAAAAGAAAAAACACTTACACTAATTCTATTTAATTTTATACTAATTTGACAAATTGAAATTTTTATTGTGTACAAAACTAACATCTATAACCCAATACTCAATCAACAATGTCACCAATTAGGTTTCCTTTGTGGATAAGGTAAATGACATACTTACATGTTGATATCATAGCTTATATTAGACTTGAAATGTTCAAAGTATTATTTTAGGTGATGCACGGGCAAACTTAGCGGAAGAAACACCATTCACATATTGAAGTCAACCTTAACCTTGTAAGAAACTGAGAATCGAAGTCAAAAAAACCTCCTAAGTTAATTGATATTTACGTGTACAACTAGGTCTTCTTATTAATAATCATATAATAATAACACTATATCCAACAAGCATTTGAAAAGTTTATTTGAGTTTTCTTCCTTCAATTTGATGATTTCTAATAATAATGACTGACAAATTCATACATTATAGATATTGAAATGAGTTATTTAACGTTCTATTTATTTGCAAATAAAATAGAAAAAAAAATAGAAAGTTTTAATAAGAGAAAAATGGAAAAAGAAAATTATGTTATGTTATGCATGGTAGCGGCTAAAGCAGCATTGGGAAGCACAACAATGATTGAATGTGTAAAAAGCGTGGCAATAAAGCTATCTCTCTGTGTTTTACTACACCTAGGCGCGCATCTCAAGCCAAGCCTCTGCACCATGGGCCCCACGCCTCATCCGCATATACCTGTCACCTCTGCGTACCAGGATTTCCAACCTCACCGCCCACTACTTTCACTACACGTGTTCAATGATGATGTCACGGCCCACTTTTCCACGTGCTCCAAGGCTTCCACTCTCTTCATCATTAATCCTGCTTCGCTGCTACGTTCCCCACGTCGTTTATTTGTTTTCGTGCAAGTCTCCATAACACTACTACCATAATTTTTCTTAACTTTATCTCAATAATAATTTTATTTTATCTTACTTTTCAGTTTCCTCTATGTTTGTCGAATATGCTGGTGAAGTCACCTCTCCAAGCAATCTTCTGTTGGTTTTCTTTGGAAGGCTCTTGCTTTGCCATTTCTTCTCCTTCATTCTCAAACTTATTTGTCCAATCCTCATCTACCACAACTTTCTTAAACTCAAAACTTGAGGGAGATAATTATTTCCCAAGATCTAATGAGTCTATCAAACGCCTCAATGTCAATCAATTATTTTAATAACACCATCAAATTATAATATATATAAGTAACAACAACCTTGTTTAACGAGTCAAATTCTTGGTTAAATTGAACTTCAATTATAAAATGAATTATATCTAAATTATAAAAGGAATATGTCACATAAACAACATTAAGATTTACATGAGTCGATAATATGTACAAACTATTAGAAGTCTCATATCGACCCGATATAAAACCAATTCACAATATATAAGGATGTAATTCTTACCTTATAAGCCTGTTTTGTACGTTGAGTTAGGTTTAAAACTCACTTCTAATATGGTAATAAAACCTGGTTAGAGACTATCTTAGCGAACTTTTTTGGACATTCTGTTTCACCCGATATCGGGCCGTTAACGGACATCCATTAATTTTTTGTTCCACGCAGGAGATGAATATACCTCGACGTGAGAGGTATGTTGAAAAGTCTTACATCGACTAAAGATAAGGTCAATTCACAATATATAAGTCAGTAAAATTCTCATCTTACAATTTGGTTTTGTGATTTCATAATGTATAAGTGAGATGCAAATTTCTTTTTACAAACATACTTTCTGACATGATATTAGAATCATTATTTTTAAAATGTCAACATTTGAATAAGTTCTACAAAAGGATTATGTCTTTGTAAAAGCTTTTTTTTATTATTATTTACGGTGTGATGATGGAAAAATAAAAAGCAAAAATAAAAAGAAAAAAAGGCTCAAGGGTGTGGATACAATTTCCACTATGAAGACTGTTTGACAATGAAAAGATCCTAATTTATTATGTTTATCCGACTATCCTTCATCCTGATCATTGTGTTGGTTGTTCATCAAAAAACGTAACTATCGTTGTTTAATTAGGAAAACATCATAAAATTGTAAGAACTATACATGGTATATAATCTGCATGGATGCTAAAAGCTGGCCAACAAATAACTAAATTGTAAAGTTCAAGTTTTTTTCATTTTAACCAAAAAAATGAAAAATGAAAATCATTTTTAGCATCGTGGGAACTGGGAATTGAGACGGAACATAAAAGATTTGCACCTTTTTGTTGTGAATGATTAATGAGTGCCAAATAATTCATATTTTGGGTTATCTGATATGCATGATTGTCCAAAAAGGCTTATCTGATTGTGCATGTGATGTCTAACAGTACGACAATGATTGAAAATAGTGAACATGTGACACTGGTTAATGAAATGGGTTCGCATTCTCTATGTTTTTCTTTGTGAGATACCCAGGCATGCTGGGAAAAACTTAATTATAAGGGTTTTTAAGAGCAAAAGATTATTAAAAAAGTTGAGATCTCATGAGTTTTTAAATAAATTTATGTTCAAACTGAAAACAGTAATTTAGAAAATTAAAAGACAAACTAAATAGAATATTTTTATGTTATAAATACGTCGTAAGTTAAGAAAGAAGGGAGAAAATTAAGTTTGTATTCATTTTGAATTAAAGGAAACAAAAAACTCAAAAACGCCCACCGTGGGGCTCGAACCCACGACCACAAGGTTAAGAGCCTTGCGCTCTACCAACTGAGCTAGACGGGCTTACATTAAAAATTACTTGTTTTAGTTAATAAACCCTTATTAACATTATTAACTTTCAATTAAAATATTTCATGATCTTTAAAATAAAAATAAAAATAAAAAATTTTATTTTTCCAATTACACACTTACATCCTTTAAAATAATTAAATACTAAATTATAATTATATATAAAATGTTAACAGTATTATTTTTGTTGATTTATTGAGTCTTTAATACGTTTTGCATAAAATAAAGTTTGACTAAATATATTTTGAATATTGATCTGGACATCTAAACTTTATAGCACTGTACAATATATTTGAACTACAAAAACATTCAATCACTTGTTTTGAAGGAGATATAACATATTAGTTTAATACAACTACAAATGGTGTGATATGCTTTTGAAGGAAACCTCGTTTTAATTTTGAAAATTGATGAAGCTGTTGTAACCTTTAAGGCAGACACATGAGATCAGTCTGCGAGATACAAATTCTGAAGTAAAACTCAAGAAATGTGGTGCCATGCCAGACTTTTGAATCACATTAATTATTTCTCACACTTATTTGCTAGTGTTTTATAGAAGGCATAGTCACAAACATTTAATTTGCATGGAAAATTCACGGTTAGAATAAATGGAAATTTGAGAGGTTCAAGAACTGAAAGGTTTTGATTCATGGTTTATAATTTATTCTCTAAAGCAGAAACCTTTATTTGATGATGATGAAAGGTAGTTTATGACCACAATGAAATGAATATAAATCAAGAGTTTATTTGGACAAACTTCTCCCTGAGTAATTTTACAAGAAAAAAACCTTTTCTACAAATTAATATTAGTTTATACAAAAGTTATAAAATAAATTTTAAAAAATTATATATCAATTAACTTCAGATCAATTTTTTTCTTTAATTTTCTTTTCCAACTAGAGAGTTTATAGAAAAGCTCATCCAAATATATAAAAAAATGTGTGTGAAAATTGATTTGAGAGAAAGAAAGATGATGAATTTAATTGAATTAGAGGTGAAGTCTCTGTTGTTTACTTAAGTGATTTAAAAGTGAAACTAGGTGAATTTAGAATAAAACTTGTAAAAGTGTGGGAATAATTTAATTGATGTGATAAATTAAAGATTAGAATTATCAAAGTGGATCAGAATCTGTGGGTCAACCCAGTCCACCACAGATTCAGGCTGGATGAGGTTATTTTTTTTTTTTTACAAACTTTAGGCTAGATTGATTTTTGACCCCACCTACCAAGAACTTGGCTCATTTAGGTTGAACCTGTGGTGAGCCAGTTTGGCTCATCAATCCACTTGCAAATAAAAGATCACGCAATTGTTTTGTATTTAGGTTGGGTTGGACTGATATTTGTTTCTCAACATATTAGGTTGACAAATGCAAACCTAATATTTTTGTGATTTTGGTTTGGAATTGAATATTATTTTGGATTTTATTTGGATTATATTGGAGTTTATTTAGATTTTTTTTTCACAATTATAATTTAGTTTGTTTTAGACTGAAGGAGAAAAATTATATATATTTTTTGAATTAAGCGAGCCAACCTGTTTAACTCACCAACTCATGGTGGGTCAAACTAGATTCATTATTATTTTTTGCTCGTTAATAAGTGAACCGAGTTGGATTGACTCACTAGGTGACCAACCTTCATGCTATGTTTTTTTGAGAGGAAGAATCAGAAGGAGAGGGAGAGGAAGAGATGGGAAGGATCAGAGGGTGAAGTTGATGTTGTTCTTTTTAAGGGATTAGGAGGTGATTTTAGAGTAGATTAGAGAGTGAAATTTGTGAAAGTTTGTGATTGAATTGAGTGATGTGACATATTAAAAAAAAATTAATAGATAAAAAAATGAGATTACCAAAATATCCCTAATGTTAAAAGTAATATAAAATGCTATATAAATCATTTAGAATAATTTATTTAATTTCTATTAATTGTGTGAAATAATATAAATATATTTATAAAAAAATAATAATCAAATTTATTTGGTATGAAATTAAATTTAACATTTATCAATTTAATATTTACATGAAAAATAATTTATTTATGTTATATATATATATATATATATATATATATTGTTTATGTCT
>Ga0214545_1001134_pt1 | contig 48292 bp, 19 predicted proteins | sample CNSS4metaG_FD_160064 | JGI IMG/M metagenome (GOLD analysis project Ga0214545, IMG submission 160064) | Root nodule microbial communities from cowpea collected in UCLA plant growth center, Los Angeles, California, USA - CNSS4 | ecosystem: Host-associated > Plants > Roots > Nodule | place: USA... | reverse complement strand
TAAAGACCCATAAACCCATTGCCTTAAGGTTTTGGGTTGAGAGTGGTGTCAATGTCTTATGTGGTTGGGCTCAGGTCTCATTGGTGTTGTTCTCCCCGGTGAAACCCCCTCTGTAAAACTTGACAGTCCAAAATTGTGGGCTCCAATTAGCCCACATTTTTCTTCCTCACACTCAAACCCAATCATACCCTCTAACTGAATATCATGGTTGGTGCTTTCAACTTGTGTTAATTTTGTAATGTTAATCTTGAATTGGATCACCTAACTGCACAAAACTTGAAAGATTAATTTTTTACAATGGAGGTTAGTAGAGTCATAGTGTGGGACCCTTCTGTTAGACATTCACATTTTGTTGTGGTTGTCCCCATTATTTTTGTTTTGATTTTGGTGATTGTATTTTCTTTGATTCTGTCTGTATCTAATTGATAAAAGGCTCCATCTAAGGTCACACGGAACATGATGTTTTTGGTTATAACCTCTCAAATTATTACACAATGAAACATCATGCTTATATACGTTTCGTGATAGATATTGGATGTCCACAAGTTGATGATAAAGTTTAAATTGCATGCGCGTTGGCTTCCATGATTTTAAGTGCCATCCAAAAATCTTGTTTGCTACATAAATGGAAAATTTTACGCTAAAACACTAGTTAATTAACTATAGTCGAGTTTAATGAATATGCATTATTGTTATTATTATTATTCAATTAGAATTTAACTTTGATACGAATTTTCATTTGAAAAAATTAAACTAATTTATGTTGAAAACAAAATGTAGGTGAAAAAAACTAGTAATTTTACAAATTTAAAATCAACTCAATATAAAAAATTCATTTTTAAAAAATAATTACTGACTATAATTTAAAAAAGATTAAAAGCTTACAGATAAAAATTCATTTGTAATATCTTTTGAAAAAGGTTTCGACAAATAAATCAAATCCAACCCGTAGAGCCATAAACGGACTAGCCTTGTCTGCTAAACGATGAATTGGGCTTCATCGGATGATTAGGCCCAGAAAGAGTATCAGGGCTTCAACATCTCACAGGGTCCAACACTGGAAAGTGGCCCGAGTTACTGTTTTTTTCCCTTTCTTCCAATGCAGTGGTCTCATCCACCATTTTCTGGTCATTAAAAGCAAAAGGGATCTTCACCAATTCCATATTAAATTTATCTTTTTATTACAAAATTTATATATTATTTAGGGATACGTATGTTTTTGGTCCTTCAAGTAAAAATTGGGATTAATCCTTCTTGAAAACCTTGAATCAATCTAATTCCTCAACTGTGTAAATGTATAGATTTAGTCCTTTTAACAAGATTTTATTAAGTTGATTTGGCATTTCAAACACATTTAATGTTAGATGAAAAACGCGTTTGAAACCGCAATTAAACTTAAAAAGAATTGGTTTAAAGGACTAAATATATATATATATATATCTAAAGATAAGGAACTAAATTGGTCCAAGATCTTCAAGAAGAATTAAGTCGAGAGAAAAAAAAAAACATATTTTACCCTATTATTTATTAACTTTGCTATAGCCACTGAGGCAACATAAATTTTCATTGCATAATTGCCAAAAGACCGTAAAAGTTGTTCATAAACAACTTGGAATAATGAAAACAAATACCGAATAGAAGCTGTAAAAGTTAAGTTTCCAAGTGAAAATGTGTTTGAATAACTAATAATAAGAGATTATTAGCATTAAATTATCACGTGATAAAGTATAATAATTCAGAATTAAATGAGACATAAGGCATTGGGTAAAATGAGAAATAAATTATGGGAAGCAAGTATGAATGATGATAGCATCATTATTTATACTTGCTGCACTGCACACACTGACATGTAGTGCAAACTTAGTTTGGAAGACAAAAATGGTGTAAGAAAACGTACGACGCAGAATCCAGTGTAATCTAGAGAATGGGTCCTGCCTCTGCCAAAAGCTTTATCAGAATAAACAATTTTTTATATGCATAATGCTCTAAGCTAAATTAAAACTTCAAACAACATTATTGTATATACATCCCTCTAAATATCAATAATGTAAAGATTTAATCAATAATTAAGATGTACAAAATTTCTTATACCATCTTATATGTCATGTAAAAGTAAAGGATTGTTAAGAGTTTCTTTTACTAAAAACTATCTTTCAATATAAAACTTATTATTTCATACATTTTGAAATAATGCCGGATGAAATTAAACGTAAATATATTTTTAACATTTTATTGAAATTCATTATAAATAGTCTTTGTTTTCAGAAAAGGGCAATCGAAAACATCAAATCGGCTGGTGCTAATTTTACACTATCACCTCAACCTCATCTATCAGGATCATAACTTTTTCCAGGGCTGTAGCCGAATCATATAACAACACTCTTGTTACTCTGTCCCGTCAAATGACATAATTCTAATATACTTAATCATATTTTTATTTATTTTTAATTTATTATTTTAATTATTTTAAAATTATTTATTTTAATTATTTTTAGTGGTTTGATGATTTAATAACGATTGAAGTGATAAATTGAAAATAATAAAAAATATATGTATAAAATATTTTTATTATTCGTGCTTATTAATTTGCTTTTATTTACCAACATTTTTTTAATCTGTTTCCTCCCAAAGTATTCAGTGTCGGTACACGTAGCGATTTGAATTGGTGCATCCAAATTTAATGCAGTGGCTGTTAATGTTTTGAAGGCAAGTCGTTGGATTTTTATTCAGCAGTTTTGATTTAATGAGTACGCTGAGGATGAGTGCACCCAATAGAAGGGTGATCATTTATGTGTTCCACAATTTCGCTTTAAATTCAACACCAACCCTACAAACAAAGGTTGCAACGTCATTTTATATCATTATCACGCTGAACAATATTTTTTTTTTTTATAGGTATAAAAACATTTGGGAGCATTAAATATATGAAATATAGTAAAGTTAAAATATATGTTTTTGTTTATATACTAATTTAAATACATGAAAATTATAAAAACTTGATGGTTAATATCTCCTTCATTGAACATTAAGCTATATCATTGATCATGATTACGATTAAGCGAACTTTTATTTAGTATAATAAACGGATATGTTTATAGAAGAAGTTTTACTTGAGAAACACAATACCAATACTATCTGAGTTTAATTACATGAGATATTGATTCTACTTCAACACAAGATCTTAAAAGACAATAAATTTATGAGTTTTCATCCTTATATAATTTTTTTTTTATTTTTACTTAATGTGAGACTTACACTCATACTTAAATTTTTAATATAAATTTTTTTATAAGAATTTGCGTAATTAATCTTTTACTGAAAAAAGATAGAAATTATTCGGCATCCGCTTACGATTGATATATTTAATCATGTTAAATATAAGATGATCATAAAAGAAATCCGTTGCCAATCTTAAAAGTTTAAAGTCATTTTAAGAGATAAGTATATAAATCTAGATAATTATGCCTATTGGCGAAACGAATTATTTTTTAATAATTACGACAATATATGATTTCGGTGAGATCCATTCAAATTATAATGTAGATTTAAAATATAAAAAATTAAGATGTTTAGATAGTATTAAAAAGGGATAAATAGTGAAAATAACACTTTAAAGAAAAAGGAAAAAAAACTCATTAAATAATTTAACTTAAAATCTTCATAGTTGAATAGAATAAATAATAATCAATAAAATAACAAAGTTAATGAGTCATGTATTACTGATGTATTTATTTTGTTTATTATAAAAAATCACTAGCATAATTTTTTTCATGCCCAGAACAATTTTTTTTTAAAAACTCTAAGGTAAAAATTTTTGTAATAAACGCATTAAATAGTCATAATATCAGATGTATCGTATTCCTCGTAAGACATGAGGAAGAAGAAATTTGAAATTTTGTGAAAAAGAAGTTTGGTCAGTTATTGTTTTGGATTCAAATTTTGCAAATAAAGAAAAAGTCAATTCTAGCTAAAGTATTGATAAAATTTTTTTAGGCTTAAATACCTTTTTGGTCTTCATTTTCGTAGTGTTTGTTGCGAATAGTTTTCATTTTGACAGAATGTTTACAATGGTCCTCATTTTTACAGAATGTTTAAAATAGTTCTCACTTTCACAATTTGTGTTTTATTTGGTCCTTTTATGTAACACCGTTTAAATCATTAACGGATAACTGTACAGGTGGCACGGTTTGTATTAGGGTGTGTTACGTGTATTGTACAGCTGTGATAATTAGATATTTGGGGATAAATAAATGAGCTAGGGTTTTGGTAAGGAATGATGAATATCCATTGCTGCCATGCTATTGCAGCAATGAATTTCATCAATGTCAATGTTGAGGACTTCATACCAAGCTGATTCAGGAGATCCATCTACGAAGAAATAAATCAATCCATCATCTTTTCAGTCAATGGTGAAGTCTTATGGGAAAGAACTCCCTATCCTGACGTCCATCCACCACATAAGAGGATCTTACCAGGAAGACCCAAGAAAAAAAAAGGAAAATGATATTTTAACCCACTTTTTTTTGACCCACTTTTAACCCATTGCTTTAATCACCATTAGATCATCTTTTTTTATTCTTTTTAGTGATGTGATGTGATGATCTAATGGTGATTGAAGTGGTGGGTTAAAAGTGAGTCAAAAAAAGTAGGTTAAAGTATCATTGTCCAAAAAAAAAGGACAAATCAGCAAAGGAGGTCATATGCCGTCAGATTGGACATAACAGGAACAATTGCCCAGATAAGCCTGTGGATGAGCAGACTGCAACACTTGCTGAGACTACAACACTTGCTGAGACTGCACCGGATGCCCAAATTGTTGAGAATGCACCAACTGCTGAGAATGCACCAACTGCTGAAACTCAAACAACTCAACCACCAAGAAATGAAGTGGAGAGTCAAGCAGCACCACTACCAACCAGAAGAACCATCTCAGCAGTTTAGAATGAAATTACAGATTAGGAGGAGGCCATGATAGCAACTACAAACGTCTTAGTTATTTTTTGGAATTTCTGATGTAGAATTTTTTATTGATGTACTGCATTTTGACTTTCCTTAAACTTCGTTCAATTTTACTTTTGTCAAACATTGATGTAGTGCATTTGATGAGGATGAATTAACGTTATGAATTTAACTTCTTCCAGACTTAGATCAATTTAATTTTTTCCCAAGCTTATATCAATATCACTTACTTCAATGTTCAGATTAAGATGTCATTTTGAACATGTTGGGACTAATATTAACATAATCAAACTAATTCATTTCTTCATTTAACAATAGAACAAAACACATTGAACTTTAAAATATTACACACAATAATAGTACGAATAATACAATAACAACACAAGTGAATCCTATTAATAATTGCAGCCTCTTCTCAGCAACCTTCAATGACTTCTCTAAATCATTAACTGCCTCATCTGTGTCATGATGATGATGATGACATCCTTTTCATCAACACCACCATTTGAAAAAATTGTAGCCCACATTATTGGAACCACCACTCTGTAAATCAATAAACCAAAAATTAAAACCAATTTATTATTAACACAAAAATAAAAACAGATTGTATCCAAAATTTTCTACCAATATTCTTTGGAGTTCTTGCCATCCTCAAAGCTGACATCTCTCCGCAGCTACAAACCGGGGTTAATCTATTTCTCGTTGAACCACCAACAGTGCACGAAGTGATACAACACGGTTGCCTCCAATGATTACAACCAGAGGTAAAGGAAGAAGATTGAGATCGTAACATACCTATATAATGGGATTGCAGGAAGAAGAAGATTGCAGCAACACCAATTGGGAATGGAGGAACAAGATTGTCAAAACTCACCAACTGTCCAAACATTCCTTACCAAAACCCTAGTTCACTTATTTATTTCCAAATATCTAATTACCACACATGTACAGTACACAGTACACGTAACACACCCTAATACAAACTGTGCCACATGTACAATGCTCCGTTAATGATTTAAACGGTGTTACAGAAAAGGACCAAATAAAACATGAATTGCGAAAAAAATGACCATTTTAAACATTCAATAAAAATGAGGACCATTCGCAACAAATACTACCAAAATGAGGACCTAAAAGGTATTTAAGCCAATTCTTTTACTAGAAATCACATCATAAATACATTTAAGAAACATATTAATAATACTTTTCATTTTTTTTTAGTTTTGAGTTTTTGTAACAATTAACAGTACCTTCAAAAATAGCATTTTTTTAAAAATAAATTAAACAAGAGTTTCCAACAACTATGTTGGTCCACCTACTAGTGGGTCAAGTTTGAAAATTCAAAATCTATAAATAATTTATGGTGAATAAAATCGAAAGTCTATATTTATTTATTTGGTGCATGAAATTGGAAAGTCTATGAAACACAGGAAATGAAATAAGGGTACATAGCTTTGTGGATGCTGAGTCAGCCATATGGTGTTACATTAAACGGTCCACCTCAGATTTTCAGAATCCCCACGTTAATTTAATGTGCCTCTTCTTCTGTCTGAACCTGTAAAGAGTCCAAGCAAGGAAAGAGAAATAAGAGAGAAACCAAACAAGAGAAGATCATCAATTGCTACCTCCAATATATTACACCACTGCAACATTTCTGAAGCAGAGATCACTGTCGATTATCACACAAATGGGTGAAGTAAGACTTCTCTCTTACACAAAAATTCTTGTCCATATTTATTCTTAATCAATCTGTCTCTTTCCTTTTCTCAACAACTTTTTGCTTTGAAAACTAACTACACTATAGGACTAGGATCATGTATATTCTCTCTAACTTTTCTGATCTTTTATAATGTCTGCTCTGTGATGGTGGCATCATTATCGTGTAATGCATTACATGTTTGTCATATGGAGATCAATTTTTCACTCACATCTTTGCTATTTCTGATTAATGTTCTAAGAACAAGGAAGAAGAAAAGAAAGAAGAAACCCCAGAGGAAAAGAAGGAAGAAGAAAAAAAAGATGAAGAAGAACCTCCGGTGATAGTACTCAAGGTTGATATGCACTGTCAAGCTTGTGCAAGGAAAGTTGCAAAAGCTTTGAAAGGATTTGAAGGTCATTTTAATTAAGTAATTTCTGTTTATATATGCTCTAAGCCAGTCATTTAATCTGATGAATGTAAATCCATGAAAGTTCGAAAGAGCTGTTTGTACGTAACTAGCTTTTGAGCATTAGTGTCAGACTGTACTTTTGATCTCTTTTTTACCTCTCTTTTTCTTGTTAGAGGGATCTGTTATCTATGACTGTTTTTGAATTTAGCAGCATATGCATGATGAAGTAATTTGTCAGGTATATATTATTCTCAACTTTTGGAGGTAACTTTACACATCCAATAGTGACAAAAAATCATCATGCACTACAGTTTAACATAGATAATGATATGTAGGTGGTGGAAAGATTAAGAATAAAGTAATATTATCAAAATTTAAGTTAGAATCGTTTTTGTGAAACAGGAGTGGAGGAGGTGACTGCAGATAGCAAGGCAAGCAAAGTGGTAGTGAAAGGAAAAGAAGCAGACCCCATAAAGGTGTGTGAGAGGCTACAAAAGAAAAGTGGTAAGAAAGTGGAACTCATTTCACCTTTGCCAAAACCTCCAGATGAGAAAAAAGAAGAAGTCAAAGAACCACAGCCAGAGAAGAAAAAAGAGGAGGTAACAGCATATACCAGTTCTCCTTTTGCTGATTTCTTGTTATAGAGAGTAATTTATAAGAATAGCAAAAATGTTGTAGCTAATCACTCATTCACCTTAAGAGACATTCTAAGTAGTACACAGGGTTTTTTCATGTTTACTATCACAACCATGCAAAATCTTTGTAAGTAGACACAGCAACCCCTTGAGCCATTACTAGCAAAACTTCAAACACTGTAAGTTTCTCTTTTTTTTTTTTTTTTACCTTGGAGATTAAGATGAATGAGGATGGTGCATGTAAAGATGACCAACATGCTTACTTTACAGGAAAGTGAAAATGTGAAATGCTTTGGTTTTTAGTTTCCATAGTTTGTTCTCTTTTGGTTTCTTGTTCCTGTTGTTTCCAAGGAGGATGGATGCTATATGGTAGCATGAAAGTAACGAAACAAAGTCAGCAGAATGATGGCACTCTCCCACAAGGCACGTGTAACGAGGGCAACGGTGGTGACAATTAAGAGGGCCTGACCCCACCCTCTTTTGCAACTTGACATGCATGTATGCAGCCAAATGGGGTCATCTTCACGGGGCTTATTATATATCTTCTTTTCACTTTTTACCGTGCTCATCACCCTCTCAATGTTCATAACACTCTATGCCATATGCCATACATTTCACAATTCTTAAGGCACACACACAAGTACAAACAAAACCATGTGAAGTGGAAGAAGTTGAAAGTTGTAACCACTGTCACTCTCTATTATGAGCTCAGCGGTTAATGCAGTTCTGTGAGACTGTGTTTTGTGACTAAGATTGTAGTGTTTGCTCCCTTGGCTTATAGTGTTCAGTGGGAAACCCCACATGGCCCATTAACAAAATACAAGTTAGTGGAATCACTTAGGGCTCTTTTATTTCAGCAACTTACTTGTCACAACTAACATGTTGAATATCTAAATCTATTAGGGATATAAATGAGTATAAATCTAATTTTGCAAACTGATTTAAATAGATCAGTAACCTAACCCTATGTAAAAGACTATTTATTTTCACAAGTAGTTGAGTTTAAGTATTAAGTATGCAGTTAAATATGTTCTTTTACGTCTTAAGTATGCGGTTGAACTGTCATTGCTTATACATTAGTTTTGACGAAACTAATATTTCTACGTATGGTTGAATCAATGTGACATGTCTTATATTGTTGTTTCAATTGTTTGTCAGCCACCTCCTGTGGTAACAGTAGTCCTCAAAGTTCGAATGCATTGTGAAGCATGTGCTCAAGTTATAGAAAAGGGAATCCGCAAGATTAAAGGTACATGGATTCATGCTTTTTCTTCTTGTTTCATCATCTCTCTCTATCTTCTGTAATGAATTATTGATTGCTCGTGCGAACTGTCTTTCCTTTCCTCGTGCACTCGCTATCTTGGAACCTACATATTTATAGACAAATCTTTTTTTTTTTCTTCTTCCTTTTTCTTTCAATTTGTTATTTTCAAATTCAGTATTCTGATTTCGTAATGACGAACATGTCTATATATAGTTACCACACGTGAAAAAATTTCGAATGCAAAAGTTTCATATTAATTACTCAGAGCGTAGTCCGAACGCACTTTATGGTACATTGTTTCCTTCTTTAAGTGTTGGATAAATTTCATGCGGATCTCACCAAAAGGATCAAACTATGTTTTGGATTTTTCAGTAAACTCAAAACGAAATTCTCTCAACAAGACAATAATAGAGAGTGTATTAAAAAACTGTCATCGTCTCTGTATTGAAAGATAGGTCAAGAAGCATAACGCGTGGCGCTAATCCCGTTCCTTTCAAAAGGGTGCTTGATTTCAAGGTTTTTCGTGTAGCCTTTTGACCGTAAGAGTTGTGATGTTGATCTTAATTGGATCTCGAGGATTATATATTAATCTCACTGCCAATATTTTTGTGTGTGAAAAAGGCCAATAAATAGACCTTAACTGCGTAAAATTTTGCATTTCAATGCTGATTTATGGGGAGGTGGCGGAGAAGGGGGTGTTACATGATGTTGAGAGATGAATATTTAACATCATCAATTCACTGTTTCAACTTCTTTTATGTAGGGCATAACTTTAACTGGTATTATAAACAATAAATTAAAGACACGCTTTGCGTTTAACTCGTGCTTTTTAATTTAATTAATCTCTGAAAACTTTAAACTGTAACACATAACTTAATCATTTGACAGCAATCTATTACATGCTAACACGTATTGATTAATGCAGGAGTAGAGTCAGTGGAGACAAGCTTGGGAAATGATCAAGTGATAGTGAAAGGTGTGATAGACCCAGAAAAGCTGGTTGATTATGTGTACAAGAGAACCAAAAAGCAAGCTTCTGTTGTGAAAGAAGAGGAAAAGGAAGAGAAGGAAGAGGAGAAGAAAGAGGAAGAGAAAGAAGAAAAAAAAGAAGGTGAAGAAAGCAAGGGAGATGATGATGGTGAAGAAGAGGATGAAAACAAATCTGAGATTAAGCGAAGCGAATATTTGCCAATGAGATCCTACGTTGACTACTTAGACTACTTAGACTACCCTTATGATTCTCAGATTTTCAGCGATGAGAACCCAAATGCATGCAGTGTAATGTAGATCAGTATTATTATGTACTAATTAACTTGGTATTTTATTGTGTTTATGAACTTTCTACATATTTCCTTGCTAAAGGTTGGCCAGAATTGTTGCAGTGTGTACTGAATTTTGGCCTGCATTTTCAATTATATATGTACCTATAATGATGTCATTCATTAATAAGTTCTACTCATGTTATGATAAAACTTGCTACCAAAATGGACACTTCAAGCGGAACTTTACTGAAGTATTACTCCCAGTTAACAGGATTCACAGGCTTCTCAGCTTTTTTATAAAATATAAAATCTATTGGTTGAAACAAAACCCAGATAGCTCATAGACTGACATATAACGATTCAAGAAAAAATTAACTCGGATTCTTTGTAAAGAAAAACAATGTGATTAAAATAAAAGATTTTATAAAAAGTTACTGGCTTTGTTTCAAACAAAACTGAATCATTGATGAGTAGTTTGAAGTAGTGGGAAACTGATTTGGAACTCAGTTTCTTGCCCTACTGCTAAAGGAACTATAAGGTTGAGGGTTGTCCTTTATACAGACAGCTGCTGAGTTGGGTAGGGTCCAATTATTGACCACAAGATTGAAAAAAAAAAGTAGGAACAGTATTATAAGGTCTTTACCTTTTTAAGCAATTGTTAGAAGCTTCATCAGAGAAATGTAGTCTGTTAACAAGTAATGGAACAAAATATAACTTCAAATTATGACACACTGTGAGCAGCAGCATGTATTCTAAATCCTCGTACAACATTTTTTTTACTAATCTTCTAACATGCTGAATAAAATAATCATAAAATTATTTTTATCTTTCAAAATATTATTTATCATACATGTTTTTTATCAAGTGTTTTGTTTAAAAAGTAACAGGAAGGTAGAGTGTTATTCATTTGAATATAAACCAAAAAGGATGTGTTAGTTGCAATGTCATGAGTTTTGCAGAAGAAAGAGGATGATGCAAAGTAGTGGCGGGGAACCTAATTCCAAAAGGAATATGATGCATGCATTACAATCTGCGAATCTCTGGAGTAATGGGACGTTTAAGATAGCGAAGGTGATATCAAAATAGATGCATAGAATTAAAAAAGGCGAATCAGAGGCACTTTATTCTTGTAAAGGTGGGGTTAACTGCCTTTTTTGAGTTGGCAAAAGCAAAGTTAAAACAGAAACGCCATGACAGAGACTTACAAGGTTATCTATTTTTGTTTTTTTGGTGACTCAGAGACTTGTAGATGTTATAATTGTGTAAATTAACCCATCGTTTTAATAGGGATAGAACTCAACTTGCATAACGCATTGGATCAAACAGTGACTACAGCAGAAAACTCCGACGCCTAGTTCAAGAAAGAGGTAGGACCAGTCGTCAAATAGTGCACTGTGGGAGATTTTCTGCACCAGGAAAATGACAACTTTACATCTACGTTACTGAATTTATGGAATTTGAAAATGTTAATAACCACAATAAGAAATCATTTTTGATAGATTTAAAGAGAAAACAAAAAGTTTATTCACATTTTTTTTCAGTGAACTTGATTTATGATGACATCTTCAAATAACTTCTACCCATAACCAATGCTTCTAACTATTTTCAGCTTCTAGTGATTCTGAAAATATCTGTAACTATTTTGAGATTCTGATTATTTTGAAAAGTTGTAATATAAACTCAAAACTATTACTTTTCAAAAAAACGATACTTCGGTGAAAAATGCTTCAGCAAACATAAGATTTTAAGTTATCACGGACTTCATTGGATATTTTGAAAACTCCAGTAGCAACATATTTTTGTATAATTCATGAAGTTGAAGCACAGCAAAAAGCCTGTTCTAGAGACCCATAGCATCAAGATTTCAGAAAATTAATGGTTAATTTTACAATGGGATCTAGATATTTTAGGTGTATGATGCCTTGACATACTCCTTTCAGTAATTTAGTACAAATATGAAGCTTTATCATAAAAATTAAACATGTATATGATAAATCATCCAGACACACACATTTGTGGATGAGAGAAAGAGAGGTGTGTGGATATGAACAGTAAACGAGATAAACCCAACAGATGGCATGAAAATACCTTTTTTCTTTCCCGTTTTATTTTAGTGTGGATTAATCAAAATTCCTAGATAATATGTACCACCAAAAAGAAATGTAGCAGGAAAAGGTTCCTACAGAATAGCCATCAAAAATGATGTATGAAAACTGAATTGCATGATGAATAGCCACCAAGCAATTGGCATTATATGTACCACAATGTTCACTTTGATGTAATTATCCTTATGGAGCTTAGAATTTCTCACTTATAGCCCGTACTGGTGGAAGCTATATCAGCTAAAAGGATACACAGTCCATGTAATTTATGTTTACCTCTGCAAAGACTTGTACAGCACCACAGTCACATATTTGGCTCGAAACCGATGAGTTGTGCCAAGTGCGACCACTGAAGGGCTACCCTTTCCTTTCTGCATATAAAGATGATTCAGCACTACATGCTGAGGTCTGGCTGTAAGAGGTTGGATTTCCATATTTGTTGACGGAATATTAAGAAGCGTCATTTGCAAATACGGAGGAACCAATGGTGGCTCCTTTGCATAATCTTCGGAACTAAGTTGTAAGTTGTTATAACTAGAGTCTGGTGATTTAGGAGGTTCAAAACTAGAAATGCTTCCAATGTCCTCAGGAACATAATCCTTTACGTAATATACAAAATTGTTAGTCTCACAATATAGATGTTCGCGCCTTCTGACAGTAAAACATAGCGCAGACATTTTTTTAGTACTATAAGATATGCAATGAAACCTATTTTATCATCATCTTCCCATCCCCTGGTTAGGAATTACAAGTTCTACCGATCAGCAAATAAGTTTAACTAGAGCGACATGAGAAAAATTGGCATGTATAAAATTACAAGATAATAAAATGACTCAGAAAGAAAACTGATATGTAAAACCGCTATAAAAATTCATTCCATGGATATTAAGGGTTTTTATCTAAAAAACAAAGAAGACCTGCAGAGTTACGTAGCCACAAAGTGACATAGAAATGAGTTCAGAATCATATCCATTGAAAACAAAGTTCTTGCAAGAAGATAAGATAATCTAACCTAAGTACGTGAAATAAATGAGAAAGGGAGAGACATTATAAGGAGAATCGTGATGCAAGGGATACTAAAACCGAATGTAAAGTCCCAAAGAAAAATAAGAATTTGATAACTTGAGAGAGAAAAAGGAAATATATCCGAGATTGCACAAAATAAGGTCCTTCAAACAGGGTTCCTAAATAAGATAAGTTTGCACAAAAATCACCATCACATGTCAATTATTATTACAAGTCTATTAGCAAAAATGTACCTGCAAGTCCAAAATGTTGTAAGCATTACCCGCATCATCTTGAGCCCAAGGCAAGTCAGGTGCATACCTCCACTGGCCATCCACAATAAATCTAAATTGGTATACACCGGATGGCAACACTTTCATTATTGTGAAATCCTTCCCTGATCTCTGTAAGGACATTCTGATGAACCAATAATATTATCATCTAAGCAACAGCTATAGCAGGCTTCGAAGATAAATCAAAAGGACATAACGTATGCATTTCATTTTTTTTGTTTTATGTTTCATCTTCAGTTAATATGTTTTCAATAATAATTCAAAATTGCCACCTTGTTTTTTTGGTTCCAGCTTTCAAGAACTTGTAAATGAAACGATGAAAACACAACAAGGTGACGCGAGAAAAACATATCAACAGAAAATGACAACAAACAAACAAAAAGGAAAAACATTAACAAACACATCCCAGACATTCCAAACCTTGTTTTCCAATTATCCCATGATCCCTCCACAGCCACTTCTTTCCCATCATAACTCCAAGTAATCATCGTTGGAATTCCAAGTTCACTGTACATATCCTCGTACCCTGACGTAGTCTGCATCCAGGAAGGGCTTGGAGTATGCATTTCATCAGGTCTTTGTAGTGGAACCACCGGAACCTAAAAACAGAGAAAGGGAAGCAGTTAACAACTGCCAAAAAAAGAGAACCAAGCCAAGCACGTATATTCAAAGCAACGAAAATTCATAACCAAGCTTCATAGAGACCAGATAGCACATCTTATATGATTGACAAGAAAACATCACGTAGCCTCTTGTGTCCACGATCAACCTAGGAGAGAGTGAGGGGTAGGGTACTTGATTCCTGAACTGGACAAAAAATCCAGAAGATGCGAATATAGTCCTTTAAAGCAATCCCAACACATAAACTTCCCAGTCACAGAAACACTGAATTAGGTTCCCATCCCACACATGCTGATTGATACAATAACTAAAAACACTGAGCGAGAGAATGGACCTCCAAAGTAGTGAATGAAGAATAAAAAGGAAAAGCGAGTAAGGAGCTTCGGAACTAAATAATCCACCACACGAACTTGCATCACACAGCCAGTCTACACCAGGAGTTCTTTTACAATCTCAAAAGGCTAAAAAAAGTTACATGATTATTCACCATCCAAACCGAGTGCACTCTGACATCATGCCTTCTAAGACACGCCGACCCAGAAACAAGTGCCAACATTCAATTAAAACGTTAGACTTTCTCAACTGATTAATCCATGAAAAGGGAGACCAAGGAAAAAAAATTATATTTTTTTAACAATCTGGAGAAGAAAAAAAAACAACAACCTATTTAGCAATAAACTGTAAAGAGAGGGTTTACTTGTGGGGCGAACATGAAGGGAGATTGAGTGGTTCTAGGGCTAGCAGGGGGAGAATGACCCATCATATCGGAAGGAGGCGCACGATAGCCAGGGTTGGCGGACATGCAATCGGCGACAGCGTGAGTAGGTGCAGAAGCAGCAGCTTCGTCGTCGTCTTCTTCTTCTTCTCCGTCGGTCTCGGAGGGAGAACCGTTGACATCGTCTCTCCCATTCACATTGCCCATGGTAGTTGTGCAGTGAGAGAGAGAGAGGGAGGGAGTAAGAAGAGAAAGAAAAAAAAAAGGAAAAAGGAGAAAGAGAAAGGGAAGGGAGTGGGGTAAAACAATAATTGTATGATAGTAAAAAAAGAAATGTGAGATGGGTGGAAAGAAGAAAGAGAAGAAAGAGAAAGGAGTTGAGGGTGGGAGAGTGAGGGAGTGTGGGGTAGGGTAAGGTAAGGAGTGTTGTGTTGGGTTTTGGGGATGGTGGTGACGTCATCATAAGGACCTTACATTATGTTGTGTTGTGTTTGGAGTGTTCGCTCCGACGGCATGGCAGGACGTGAAGAGTCCTCGGAGCTGGGTTTAGGGCTCAGAAAGCCCAAGCTCAAGGAATTGGCCCGTTAAGTTGGGTTGGGTGGGTTACAATAAGCGGAAGGAATTGGCCCGTTAAACTATATTTTAGAAAAAGTTTAATTGTATTGTTAAGGTATTATGTATTTTGTATGAAACATTAGTTTCTTTCTTGTTTATTTATAACAATATATAAAAGATATACTCTCTTTTTATTTATATTTTGTTATTCTAATTTTATTTTTAATTATTATTTTAAAAATTAATTATTTTATAAATAGTTTACTTTTAATCGTTAGTCTAAAAATCTCTTTATCTTCAATAGTTGTTTTAAAAACTTCTCTTATGTACATATTTTATTTTTTCAATTTTACATCTAACAACTATTTTAAAAATTCATTATATATTCTTTATTGAATTGAACCGAACAGAATCAAATTGAACAAGACCGAACCGGACCAAACTGAACAAAACTGAATCGGATCGGACCGAACCGAACCGAACCGCATTGAACCGAACCGAATCGAACCAGACCGAACCAAACCAAACCGAACTAAATTGAACTGCACTGAACCAAAACAAACCGGACCAGACCGAACCGAACCGAACCACACTAAACTGAACTGAACCGAATCAAATTGCACTGAACCGAAATGAACTGGACCAGACCGAACCAAACAAAACCAAACCAAACCAAACCGAACCAAAACGAACCAGACTAGACCAAACTGAACTGAACTGCACTAAGCCAAAATGAACCGAACCAGACCAAACCAAACTGAATCGGATCGGACCGAATTGAACCGCATTGAACTGAACCGAACCAAACCGAACCGAACTAAATCGAACTGCACTAAACCAAAATGAACCGGACCAGACCGAACCGAACCGAACCAAACTAAACAAAAACGAACCAGACCAGACCGAACTGAACCGAACCGCACTAAATTGAAATGAACCGGACTAGACCGAATCGAACCAAACCGCACTAAACTAAACTGAACAGGATCGAACTGAATCGAACCACATTGAACCGAAATGAACTGGACCATACCGACCCGAACCAAACCAAACCAAATCAAAACGAACCGGACCAGACCGAACTGAACCGAACCGCACTAAACTGAAATGAACTGGACCGAACCGAACCAGAGCAAATTGAACCAAATCGAACCAAACTAAATTGAAATATCATTTAGTTGTGTTTAATTTTAAAACACATTCAAAAAAAGAGCAAAAAATTTAAAGGAAAATTTTACACTTTCATAGTTAATTAATATAGAGCAAAAGGATAGTCGTTTTGTAATGTGCACAAAAAATGTCATACCCACAAGTTTTTTCAGCACCAACACCACAATCGTAAGGTCCCTCTTAAACAATTGAAACTTAATGTTTTTTTTCCCAAATTAAATATAGAAAGTGTATAAACAATAACATAAATAAACTGTATACTTTCAATAAAAAAAAACATCCAAAGGATAAGCTTGAATTGGTTTGTATTCACCTTTCACACAAATAACTATTTATTTTGTCAAAGTGGAGAATATAGAGTTCCGAAATTGGTAAAAGCCTAAATATTTAAGTATTTAAGAAAAATATTATAAGACGATGAAAAAGAAAAATGAAATGGGAACAATGAAGCATTGAGTATAAAAAAATAAGAAAAATGCAAAAGACATATAAGAGAATGATAAAATGTTAGTTAGGGTTAAGGTTCAAAAATAAGACATACAAGTTGGGTGGGGTGTGAGGTGTTAAAATTGCACTGAAGGTGATAAGGTGGAATAATGAGAGCAAGGCGACATGACCTTATATAGTAGTGACGGAGATGAGAAGTTCACGATCATTGTCTCAATTGTGGTGATTGAATTAAAAAATGGAGTGTGCGCGGTGTTTAGGATAGAGGCCATTGAAAAAAAGGAGAAAATAGAATACATAATTCAATTAGTGAGCAATTAACCGATAGAAGTTTAATTTTTAAAAAATAAATGGTAAAAAAATACGGTTTAATTTTTAATTATTTTTTTTACTATAATATATAATTTTTATTAAAAATATTTTTTTTACTTTAATATAATACATATAATTATAATTAAGTTTAGTTAGATTAATTTTGTTCATTTATAACAATATATAAAGAGATACTCTTTTTTGTGTCCATATTTCATTATTTCAATTTTACCCTTAATTATTATTTTAAAAACTAATTATTTTATAAATAGTTTACTTTTAACCGTTAGTCTAAAAACCTCTTTTGTCTTCAACCGTTGTTTTAACAACCTCTTTTATGTACATATTTTATTTTTATAATTTTACGTTTAAAAACTATTTTAAAAATTCATTATATATTCTTTATTGAACTGAACCGAACCGAATCAAATTCAACTGAACCGAACTAGACAAACTGAACTGAACCGGATCAGACCGAATCGAAACGAACCAGATCAGACCAAACCGAACTGAACTAAACCGAATCGAACCGCACTGAACCGAAACGAATTGGACTAGACCAAACCAAATTGAATCGAACCAGACCGAATCGAACCGAATTAGACCAGACCTCACTAAACCGAACCGAATCTCACTAAACCGAATCGAACCGGACTAAACCGAATCGAATCGCACTGAACCGGAGCGCACTAAATCGAACCAGACCAAATCGGACTAAACCAAACCAAGCCAAACCAATCTGAACCGAACCAAACCAATCTGAACCGAACCAAACCAAACTGAACTGAAATACTCTTTAGTTGTGCTGAATTTTAAAACACCTTCAAAAAAAGAGGAGAAAACTTAAAAAAAACACACTTTTATAATTAATTAATATAAAGCAAAGGAGAGTCGCTTTGTAATGTGCACAAAAAATGTCATATCCAAAAGTTTTTTCAACATCAATACCACAATCGTAATGTCCCTCTTAAACAATTGAAACATAATGTTTTTCCCCAAATTAAATATAGCAAATGTATAAACAATAACATAAACAAACTGTATATTTTCAATAAAAAAATCCAAAAGACAAGTTTGAATTGGTTTGTATTCGTCTTTCACACAAATAACTATTTTGTCAAAGTGGAGAACATAGAGTTCTGAAATTGGTAAAAGTCTAAATATTTAAGAAAAATATTATAAGACGATGAAAAAATGTGAAATGGGAGTAGAAAAACATTGAGTGTAAAAAAATGAGAAGAATGCAAAAGACATATAAGAAAATGATAAAATGTTAGTTAGGATTAAGGTTCAAAAAAAGACATATCAGTTGAGTGGGATGTGAGATGTTAGAATTGTAGTGAAGGTGGTAAGGTGGGACGATGAGAGCAAGGCGACATGGTCTTATATAGTAGTGACGGGGATGAGAAGCTCACGATCATTGTCTCAATGGTGGTGATTGAATTAAAAAAGGAGAATGAGTGTGTGCGGTGTTTAGGATAAGAGGCCATTGAAGAAAAATGAGAAAATAAAATACATAATTCAATTAGTGAGCAGTTAAAAGATAGAAGTTCAGTTTTTTAAGAATAAACGGTAAAACAATATTATTTAATTTTTATTAATGTTTTTTACTTTAATATTTAATTTTTATTAAAAATAGTTTTTTTTTACTTTATAATATAATACAGATAATTATAGTCAAGTTTAGTTAAATTAATTTTGTCAATCCCTAAAAGATAAAATAATTTTATAAGGATGATATATTCTTAAATATAAAGAGAAAATAGAAGAAACAAAAAATCATAACAAAAAATTAACAAAAATAACGTACTACTAAAGGAAAATATCAAAGATATTCATGAGACATATCGTTATTATATTGGTCAAGTCAATTTTATCAATATTTTTTTTACAGAACAATTAATGCTTCCTTTTAATATCTTTTATTTTTTTTTTTTTATGAGAGACATTAATCTATCCCAATGTAGATGTTAAATTTTGTCTAAAATAACTACAAATCTCTTCTAGAGTGACAAAATATTAAGGGTAAATATCTAAAATTTATAAACCATTTTGAAAATTTCGCTTAATAGACAACAATTAGATAATCAAATCAAAGAGATGAAGAAGCACGTGACATTTTTTTTTCAGCAAGCACGTGACAATGTAAATGTAATAAGTATGAAGGAAGGAAATCTCTACTATATTTAAAGGTTAATCAACAAGTAATTATAAAATATTTAAAAAAAGAAATAAAAAATACATTTTCTATTGTATTAAAATAACGTTAACCAATGATTGATTATGTCTATTCTTTATATATTGTTATAGATGAAAGAAAAAGACATTTTTTTTTGCCCTCCTATGATTTATAACAACAGTCACATGTTTCGAAACAACCTTCTACCCTTCCTAAAGAGACTTCAAGATTACTTATTCAATAAGATTTTTGGAACAAACTTTATGAAATTATAAGAACGTGATTTCCAAAATAGGATTTTTGGAAGAAAAACTTTGAAATAGAATTTCTAAAGCATATGAAATACATTTTGTAAAGAGCCTTCTAGACTATAATTTTTAAAATAAGCTTTCCAGAACATATGAAATACTTTTTTAGATGAACTTTTCAGAACAAACTTTTCAAAACTTATAAGATGTAGTCTGGAATAGGATTTCAAAAACAAGATTTTCGAAACAAATTATTCAGAATGAGTTTTCTTGAATAAGCTTCCCATAAATTATCATCGGTTTACACTCTCTCTTATTGCTTCCTCTCAAAAGGATTGCAACAACAATGGAGAACGAAGGTGTAATGACAATGGCGACGGATGCGGAGGCTCAATAGCCGCAATGACATATTCAACGATGAAAGATATTTTAATATTTTTGCTTTTAGCATGGGAGTTAAACTTAACACAAATTTCTATAAAATATTAAAAAATACGAACACACAGGCGCAACAACGCCTGTGTTTTTGCTACAACAACAAAAATCATTATCAATCCATACTCGCTACAACAACAATCTTTGTGTTTAGCAAAATATATGCATCAATAAGGTTATTACTATTTCTTCAATATTTGTATACCATTACATATACATTTAATGTCTCATAAGTAAATAACAATATTCATTGATATTTTTTAGTTCTTTAAAACTCAACAACTTATGGACCATGTCTTCTACAAAGAATTAAGAAGACTGCTTCAAAGGTAAATAATTTTTTTTATTATTTATACATAATTCAATTGCTACATAATATTTCTGTTATTTGCATATTTATTAACTATAATATTTACTTTTTTTAAAATGCAGGGAAGCTGAAACACATTCTAGACATCAATCTTTATTTGGCCTCCCAATTAAAGAAATGTTTAAGGATGTAAATCTATGATACTTTCATTTACTTTTTTTTTCTACATCATTTTTTTAACGAATGTATATTTATAGACACCTACTAAAATAGTTTGTATATTTATAGACAACTACCATTGACTCCATCACATATAGCTCATTGACCCAAAATCTTGATCAAATGTATTAAATATTAGTTGATATACAATCTTATGAATTAGTAATTTACTGTTCTCTTTTTCAACCAATCTACATATACCTATAATAAATTGTCATTGATTATTCTCAATATTATACATATAGATACATAAAAAAACAAACACACAGACGCGACTGTGTTTTCGCTAGTTCTTATTAAACATCATAACTTTTTTTTCTATTAAAAATTTGGTAGAAAATGTTTTTTCTATATATTAATAAATAATTCAAAGAAAAATTCAAAGTTATTGGTAATGAGTGATAGTACTTTAAATAAAACAATTAAATTAATTAAATCGGTAAATTGTTTGTTTGAATTGAGATTTATGTTGAGAATGAAATAACTTTAAAGTATAACTTAATGTATTCCTACCAAATTATCTGATAAAAATTTTTGACTGAGTTCATTAATAATGACTTTATAAGTTATGATTTCAAACGTGGTAATTTTAACACAATATTAATCATTTAAACTTTTCAATTACATATGTATTTCGTTCTTCTATTGAATTTGAATTGTTCTAGTATATAGTTTTCATTTTTGTTATGCACGAGAAGTTTTCTCCAATGTAACTTAACTGACTCCTTCTACAGTGGTCATTCATTGGTTAAGGTTTTAAAACTTCTTTTAAAAGTTTAAGTGTGATTCTCCAAGGTCAAGTGCTTGAAAAACAGCGTGAATCAAACTTTAATTTTCTATTTTGATCGTATTTCTTAGTTTCCCTGTATAAAAGAAATTTGTGAAATACACTAACAATAGATGATATGTTAGATCTATAGATTTTGAAACTAAATTCTTTCCTTCTGAGTAGTAAAGATATCCTTTGAATTCCTTATGTTAAGAATCACACTAATATAGTATTAGGTAAGGATTATTTCTATATCTATTCGTGAAGTGTTACAAAAGTCTTGACTTTGTACTATTTGATATTGTAGCCAACAAATTGAATATTAAGTTTAGTTTCTTTTAACTTTCACGTATACTTTAAACATATAAACAATACAACATTGTTGTCTTGATTAACTTTTGAAATATGACAAATTAAATACTAAGATTTTATAAATTTGAATGGATAGAAAAATGACTAGATAAATTTTTGTAAGAAAGATTAAAATCTAAATCTTTATAATTAACCCAAAAAAATTATTATGACTAAATTGAATAAACTCAATCAAAATAAAATAAATTTAGTATTTAAGTCTTTTTATCAAAGCAATTGTTTATAACTTTTTTATTAAATTGAGTACGTGTTTAAAAGGGACTATCTTATGTCATGTATTACTAAATAAAATAAAAAAATAGTTATTTAAAAGGGACTATCTTATGTCATGTATTACTGAATAAAAAAATAGTTAAAAGCTGTAAATATTGTTAAAATTAAAAAAAAAAAAAAAACGGAACTGCTGTAGGTGGTGCTCCCAACTGTGTAGTGTAGATAAGGATCAAAAGTGATAGAATATATAGGAGGGTAGTAGGAGCGTGCAAGAGTGAGGTAGAGAAATCAAAGAGTGGCATTATATCAAACACCTACCGACCACTTCATTTGTCAGCGTATCTGACAAAATCAAAATCACAGCCACTGCGATCTCGTGAGTGCCCACTTTCCTCTCTTCCTCTTTCTGTAAATTTTCTCACTTCCACTCTCACCCGCTTTTCACTTGGTTGCTATTTCATGAATGCTATGCTTTTAGTAGGTTTAGCCACTCTTAGTTTGTGATATTATATGGAAACATGATATAACATTTCAGGTGCATGTGTAAAGTTGATTGTAATCTATCCCTATCAAGACAGTTTAATGGAAACGAGTTGATGAACTGTGATATGCTGTTTGCAATGTTATATTTGTGATGACCTTTGGCGTTTCTCTGGGAATTTCCTATCTTTCTTGACCCTGACGAAATGTACTGAATACAGTTCCGGGTGCCAAGGAAATAGGGACAAGACAAGCACCTTTCCTTGTGTAATTCGTGTATTGGTTCGAGGGTGATGTTTTGTTTGACAAAAGACCTGGCTAATGGTGTTGGCATCTGGGAGTTGACACCATTCAAGTCTTAAATCATGTCCAGTCATATATATAGCTTCTAGGATGCTTGCTGCTCATAGACTATGGCTTAGGTCTCTTTAATTTTTCTCATTGAATAGTAAATTGTGTTTCTGTGTAATTTATTTTACCCTGTATTTTGCTTTTTGGCTGATTTTGATCGGCCATACGTTTTAATTTGGCCCTACTTGTAGTGTCATACACTTCAGAGTTTTCTTATCTTCAACTAACTATTTTAGGGAAAAAAACTTACACGCCATTTCTTAGACTCTTTTTATGTTGTTCTTCAATTAGAATTGAAGTTAAACTTTCGAAATTTTTCTTGATTGGAAAACAAGTCAAAAGACACGGAAAAATTGCATCTACTTTTTGCTTATATTAATTGCGTGGAAGCATAAGCAGTGTTTTGAATGAGAGGAAGGACAAAAAGTCCTTTATTATCCTCTATTTAATAGTTTCACTCTTTAATGACGTTTCCTATGTTCTGAAACTAATCATCTTGGATAACTTTGAAATAGTGCTTGCGTTGCTTGGATCATTTTGCGGGGTTGAATATGCAAAGCATAAGGAAATCTATCTTGAATCAAGTGAATTTAAGGAGGTCAGCTGAAAGATGGTTTTTGGCTTGGGATGAAGGTCTGAATATGCATTTGAGATCTTGGTGCTCTGCAACAGCTGCCAGTTCTGATCAAATACTGGACCGCGTAATTGCATTGGCCAAGAAGTATGATAAAATCAATGCCTCAAAGGTATAAAATTAATGGTCGATGGAGATTTATCATTTTATATAGCTATGTTTAGTTCTGGACAATCCATTTTTTTTTTTTCTGTTTTTACTATTCAGATGTGAAAACATCAAAATATTACTGAATCATCTCTTATGCTGAGGGAGAACATTTTGGGAAGTTTCTGATCACTTCTAAAATTCGACTTGACCATTTTGTAGGTTACTGAAACAGCTGATTTTCAAAAGGACTTGAACATGGACAGCTTGGACCGAGTGGAACTCATTATGGCCCTTGAAGAAGAATTTTCTATTGAAATTCCTGATGAGCAGGCTGATAAGCTTGCTTGCTGTGCTGATGTGGCGAAATACATCGCAGAGGTTGATCAGAAAAACGTGGAAAAGCCCTAACTTCTTAACGTTGCTTTGAGCTATACATTCCAGTTATTTTGGCTGATCTCTTTTGAGTCAGCTTAGTTACATGTATGCATACTATCTACAATTTGGCTAATCTCTTTTGAGTCAGCTTAGTCACATGTATGCATACTATCTACAGTTTGCTTTAATGATTTTGAGGTAGTTATTGGTAGAATGTTGATCTAGCCAGGAAGTGTAGAGATCCCTAAGTTAGACTATTTAGTGTGTCTTTCTTTTCTTTTATGGTCCTACCTAAGCCGGCTCGACTCAACTTAACTTGGATCTAGGTTGACTGACCTTGACCTGAGTTGTGGCCTACTTAGCTTAACCTTGGCTCGACATGACATGGTCTTGTCGGATTAAGATCCAATTGAGCCTAGCCAACTCCAATGAATGTGAGTCGTCCCAACTCAAATGAATGTTTATCCATTCCAACTCGGCTCGACCTGGGATTGGGCTGACTTAGACTGTTTTGGGCTCAGGTCGACTCAATTTGATTTAAGCTCAAGCTAACTTGGATCGACTATGTTCGTTTGGACCAACTCAACTCAACCAAGCTGACTCAACATGACCTAGGCCTGATGTTCATCTTAACCTAATGTAAATCGGGTTAAGAGCGACCTGGTCTTGATCAATCTAGGATTGATCTAGGCCTAACCCAACTTGGTTGCACGTAAGGTGACCTCGACTTAAATGAATATGGACTTGTCTCGGCTCAATTAAATGTGAGATTGTCCCAACATGACTTGACCTAGGCCTAGATTGTTCATCGATCTTGGACTAGGCCAACTTAGTTAAACTCGACTGAGCCTAGACCGACTTAACTTGACCAGATACGAATAGACTTGGTTTGGTTTAGATTGCTTATTGTGGAAATTCCACAAAGTACATTGTTTCCTTCTCATTACACAATTAGTAATGTTAAGTCAATTAGTAAATTAGAAATAACGTTTTTCTTCTCACATACGTGCAAGCTACCTTCATTATTATTTTTTTCACCCAATTAAACAATTGAGTACCAATTCCTGTAAATTTGCAGCATCAAAACATTATTAGTCAGTCTTAATTTGGGCAGTGCTGAGAGATACTTAATATGTATTCTACTTCTTAAACAGATTTATTCAAAAAAAAAAAAACAGGCAAGCTCATGATTAGTAATTTGCTTGCTACTACGTAAAAATATTGTTGGAAAATTATTTTTATATTTGTAATTTAAAATTTAAAGTAAAAATATATTTATTGGTTTTAGATAAAAAAATTTAACTTAAAATCACCCACAAGCTTTAATTAATTTGTTCCTGATTTATATATTGTTATAAAAAAACGTTTTTAACAAAAAAAAAACTATAAACCCCAACTTATTGAACTTTTTCCGTAGAGAGAAGTAAATTATGTCGTCTTCTTAAAAACTTTGTTAATGTCCTATAAATGAAGGGGAATTTTTTTTTTGAAAAACATTTTTTGAGAATTTTAACAATGTTCATATGACAACACTTAATTGGATCGATATTTTTTCAAATAGTTTATTATGGCTTCTATAGTCTTCTAGTTTTATCAGGTTCCATAGTAGATGTTAATGTTCTTGATCTCGAATATTGGGTCAATGAAATAAAAAACAAATCTCTTTTTCTCCTCGTATATCAATCTTATGTCTTGCATATCTTTCTTTTTCCTCTTTTTTCCCCTCCTCCAGTAGATCGTCCCGTTATATAGTATTTGTGTTGCTCTCCTCCTGAACTCTCCTGTTTTTTCGTCCTTACATGCCACCATAGACCAAATATCTTGGAATGCATCTAGGAGTCTCTCAACGTACACGTCCCCTGGACCTTATTCGAATTTCACATTTTAATAGGCTGGACTTGGTTTGGTTATCAATACTTTACGATCTCACGCTCATCTTGGAAAGAGAAGATAATGATTTGATGAAGAATTTGTCGAAGTTTGTTAGAACAAACTTTGTCAAAAAATAATTCTTTAATAAGATATTGAGTCGAAACAAAGTTTTTATTTTTAATTATCAATGTAGTAAATATTATAATTCATTACTGCTTGACTTAACCTATTAAATTGTTTAACAAATTACCTAAATATCAATTTAGAACAAAATAATTAATATGTCATTTAATTGATTATTATAAAATGAACAACCTTTTGCCCTGTAAGAAAAATAGTTTACGTAATCAATTAATGAGTTTGTAATAAAGTCTTTAGAAAACATTACTTTTTTTTTTTTTTATAAAATCACGCCCTTTTACATAGAATACCCTTGATTCGTTTTAACATTTGAAAAGAAAACTCTAGTTTTTAATTTAACTTTCAATGCTCATTGAAAAATTATCACGATGATAATTCACAGTTTGACATATAACAACATAATGCTTCACAACTTAGACACAACACAATCATCATTAACGCATATTAATAGTTGTTTTAGCCTAACTTATATCAATAACACTATACAATGTGGACTTAAGAAAACTAAATATATATTTATATATAACGTCTAATTTGAAGTGATCGGTACTACGTGGCCAACGAACATATGAATGTAATGTAACCGACGATTAAATAACTAAGATATCTTTTATCTTCTTCTTTTTCTTTATCTCGTGGGGACACCAAAGACCTCAGTCGAACCTTAATTTTGTCAAAAAAATTCCGATGGAAAATGTTTGCTTCCCCGTAATATATTGTTGGACCCCTAGGTAATAACAATGTCTCCAATTCATACCTGTCCCAAATATTTTTCGGGTGAAAATATATAAATTTATAATTTTGTTATTATATATTATTCATCTTATTTATTTCTAATTATGATCCAACTTTTATCTTATTTTAAATTTCTTAGTTTTATTTTTTATTATTAATTTAAATTTTACTCATTATTTTATAATATCATTTTATTTATTTATGGTTAATCGTTGATGAGATAGGTAAATATAAGTCAATCTTCACTTTAATTGGAGCTCTATTTACGGTTCCTTCCAACATCAAAACATAATCTAATAATAAACCAAAGTTGTAATTAAAAGGGTGAGGTTAAGAATTGAAAAGTGGGGCCCAAAATTGATGATAGAGTGCCAGGTGGGTGAAGGTGGTGGCATAGCAAGAAAATGGAAAATGGAAAATGAAGAATGAAGTGAACAGTGTGAGGGGATTTGTCTCATGCGTGACGCGCCCCCACACTCATCTCAATTTCTCATATCAATATCTCATCAATATCTCATCTCATCAACCGTAAAACTCAATCGGAATCAAAGCTCTTCTCACATTAGGCGGCTCACTTCATTAGTCCACCCCGCTCTACAATTTGAATTTTTATTCATGAATTATTTTATTAAATATAAATTTATTTTATTTATAAATAATATTTTTAGATTGTAGCTTTACCATCCTGCATTTTTTTTTTCATATTAACTGGTCCATTCGAAAGTTATTAAATGTTTGAAAAAGTTAAGTTGAAATTGAAATCTAACAAATCACTACTACTCCAACACTACAGTGATTTAACAATGTAATTACGATCGTATTTTTTTATAAATTCAAGATAAGATTTGTAATATTTTTTAGAGTGCTCTAAACTTATTTTGAAAAACAAAAACAAAAAATACAATAGTTCCTTTTTAGTAAATTAAGTGAATGATAAAACTTTATTTGACAAAAAATGTTAATATTATCTTAGACGTTGTGAATGACCATGCAGACAAAATTTTTCAAAAACAAGACACTTAAAAAGACAGACTATTTACTAACACATCAAGTTTTACATAACTTCTCGAGTAAGTTCTATTAAACTTTTATTTACATTTATAAGTACTACTTCCTCTATTCTTTAATTGTATTAGCTCAAGTTTTATTTTTTCAAAACTGAGAAAAAGATTTAACTTTTTATTTTAAATGAATGACCTATTCTAATCTTCTTTTTTTTTATTTCACGGTATTTTATATATCAATACATTTTTTCCATGTTGTCATAGCTATTTTTTTCTCTTATATATTAATTAAATTAAAAATATAACTAAAAAATAATAAGAATATTATCTTTTAAAAAATATGTAATTTCGGAAAAGAGAAAGTAAATTAACTACCTAATAAATACCGATTCTATAGTTAATAAAGAAGTGATGCTTTTACATTAAAGGTTGAAAAATTGAAACAAGGAAAAATCATACTTTTCCATTAAAGATTGAAACGTAGAAAGTTGAAAATTGAAACATAAATCAAGTTATTGTTTATAAAAGTAAATACAATGTTCTATGAGGTTTAAATATGTGTAATACATAGTCTAATTACAGGACCAAAAAATTAAACTAAATTAATAATCTTAACTGTGAAAAAGAATTTTGTGTAAGTTGTTCAAATCTAAGCAACATAACACCTGCAAAATCAACACAAATAATTTATTTAAATGTTTATACACAATTAGGGGTGACAAAACGGGCTGGCTCGGCCTGCCTGTGATCCTTCAAAAACGGGCCGGGCCGGCTGGCCCGCCACCAATAAATGGACTGGATATTGTAATTCATTCCGTTCTAGGGCGCGTTGGTGGGCCGACCCACCTCTTTTTTTTTTTAATCTTTTTTAACTTTTTTAACTTTTTTAAAATTTTATAAAAAATTTGTTTATAAATCTAATATATATAAATTTATTTATATAATATAAAAATATTATTTTTTAATTATTTTTAATTTTAAAAATTAAGAAAAAAAGGTAAGCGGTCCAGGACGGACCGACCCGTTTTGACCTACTAAATTGGCAGGTTAAATGAATCAGATTACAACAGATTAACGGGTTGAAAATTTCAATCTGACCCGCATTTTTTTGACGAGCTAGCGGGCCTGATCCGTTTTTACATCCTTATGGACAATAAACATTCTAATAGATTATTAAATGGTTAAAGTATAAATATTTGACAAAACAATTTAATAAGATTTAATTAATAATAATAATGTGATAAAGTGATTTTTGGGTAGGCTTGAAGTTTTTGTTTTCTTGAGCCGATGGAGCCGTCCTACAGAAACAGCTTATAAGCTTTTCTTCCCTTTACCATAATTCAACGTCCACGTGGATCTTCATCTTTTTCCTTCTAATCCAGCGCCAATCATCAACCATACGCGTCAATTACTTAACCAATCACATAAACCAACGCCCACAAATTAGCCACGTCTCTCGGCTAAGTACACTCCGTTATAATTAAACATAATTAATTAACTCCTCCAAATACCTTAATTAAACCCCTCTTATTAATTAATCCAACAACACCCACTTCTCCCACTCCAACCTTCCTTATTTAATCCTATCCTCTCCCATTTACATTCACACTCAACCTTCTTCTTCTTCTTCTATATACATCACTCCCACAATCCAATCTTAATTACTATTAATATACCTACTCAAATACTATTATCAATAATAATATTTTCATAAAATACGCATCTTTATCTGAATAAAACAACCTTAATTCAATCAAATAATTTTGTATCAGTTAATTTATTATAGTTGTAGTAAGTGACGGTTAATTAATACTTTGTACGTATATATATACATAGAGAGAGAAAGAGGATGTGATAAAAAAGAGTAATGTGTATATAATAAGTTTGTGTGTGGTGGCATATATATATTTGTGTTGTTGTTGACTATAGTGTGTGTGAGTGAGGTTATGGCCGAGTCCGATAACGATTCCGGAGGTCATGCCGGAAACACGAGTGGAGGGAATGAATTCTCGGGGTGCAGAGAGCAAGACAGGTTCCTTCCAATAGCAAACGTGAGCAGGATCATGAAGAAGGCGTTGCCGGCGAACGCGAAGATCTCGAAGGAGGCGAAGGAAACCGTGCAGGAGTGTGTGTCGGAGTTCATCAGCTTCATAACAGGTGAAGCATCTGATAAGTGCCAGAAGGAGAAGAGAAAAACTATCAACGGTGATGACCTACTGTGGGCCATGACCACACTGGGGTTTGAGGAGTATGTGGAGCCTCTCAAGGTTTACCTGCACAAGTATCGGGAGATGGAGGGGGAGAAAACTGCTATGATCGGAAGGCCACAGGGCGGTGGTGGTGGTGGTGGTGGTGGAGGTAGTGGCGGTGGTGATCAGAGGGATGAGGCTTATGGCCATGGCCATGCTCATGGAGGTATGGTGCCAAACTCTATGATGGTCATGATGGGGCATCAGGGACACGTGTATGGATCTGGGAGTGCTGGATCAGCATCTTCTGCAAGAACTAGATAGTAGCAGGTTTATGCATGTGTCTGTTTAAGCTTAATTGATTCTATAAGATGATTATCATTAATTTATATTCGTATATGTTTGTTTTAGAAGCAGCTCCACCTTGTAATTGCTTGTTGAAATTTCGTCGTTGAGAATATAGACATTATATATCATGGATGATGGTGATGTGGCATGCACAGAATTTTTGTATTTTTCTTTATGTTTTTATGTGTATTTGTTTTCTGATCCTGGTATGGTGGTATATGGGTTCAGATTTTATTTTTTCCAAGCAAAATGCAGTAGGAAAAGGAGAAAAATATTTTGGCATTACTTTTAAATTAACTAGCAACTATTGCTACTGCTGCTGCTTTATCTTTTCTTTTGGAGTAACCGATAATTGTTGCATGTTATAGTGTTGTGTAGTGGTGTCATTTTTTGTCTTCTAGTTTTCCAATTTTAAGAACTTCAATAATAATATATGAAGCATCTGTGTTACATTCATATATACTTTCCTTAATGGTGAAATGGGTTAATGACTACATGAGGGGACACATTAAATTATTAGGTCTTTTTAGAAAAAGCTTCATATTTGAACGAGTATATGAAAAGGGTTTTATTAAAAGAGTTAAAGTTCACTTTTTGATATATGTGTATACACAAACTTAAAAAAATAGTTTGTCACTCTTAAATTATAAATAAATATGTTGGTGAAATAAATGTTTAAACAGAAAGAGACAAGGGGCGTATCATCAAATGAGCTTTTGGTCACAGTTGACTCTACAAATGGTTTTCCCTGACTTTACCAATTCATCGGATTAAAGCAATGAGAACAATAATATCTTCTGTCTTCAAAACGATTTTCCTTAGAACATAAATTATATACAACAAAAAAACACATAAATCATATAAGAGCATGCATGGAATGTCTTTAACAAGTATTTCAAGATATTAGTTAAGAAAAGTAAATAAAATTATTTAATAAAATAAAGATATTAGTCTATGATACGAAACATATTATGTTTATTTTATAATTATTTTAAGAGTACTTAAAAAAGTAGTTGGTTATATTAAATGTTTCTTGGTCGATAATTTTGAGACGTTTCGTGACTCTTTTGTTTATATTAAGGATAACTCTCGTTAAAAGATTTTGAATGGCTTACATTTCCATGCTCTTATTTGATTTGAGTGAGATATTTTTGCATGAACGTCCTTCGTCAAATTTTGAGTAGGATAAGGTTGTTTTATAAACTAGATTATCTGAATGTTCCTACAAATTGAAGTGAACGAAAGCATGGTTAAGCTTTGACGCAAAGTGTAGACAAGTATTGAAGCAGAAACAAGAGACACGAGTTCCGTGTTATTCGGATTATTTGGCCATTGCCTCAATCAGTGCTATCAAGTATCGATTTTTCTTGCATCTACTTTACACTTATTCTTCAAGTCCACTCCATATACATATCCAAAGAGACAAAGATGTTAGCATCACGATCCAATTGTTTAAACACGAAACATTTCATATCGTATTGGTGAATTAATTGGCCTTTGGTCAAGGGAATGAATATAATGGTCCCCGAAAGGACGTTTTTGGCCATTGATAATTGTCTTAGGTTAGATTCTTATGTAAAACAACAGTAACTAGGTGGAAATTGAAGCGAAATCAATGTTACAAGGCCACGAGGGGTTGTAGATTAGATAGGTTTCTTCCTTCTGAAGAATTAGGGTTGTCTATTGACGCTTCAACTACATGTGAAGGCAGGGCCACACAAAAGTCTTGAATGGAATCTAATCTCAATGGATGATGGATTTTGTTACTTAGTCAAGATAGTGGACGGTTTGTTTAGAAAATTATTACAATCTAGGTAAAGGGGTGAAGAATATTTATTCACTAGTGCTATTTACGGTCTATGTGTGGGTCTACGTTAAACCATCAATTTTTTCCTCTTGTTCTTCAAACATTAGTAGGGAGAGAGGACAAAAATAACATGTTTTTTTCAGACAAACTAAATTTATCATATTCAAAAAGAAAATTAACATTGATTCATTTTTTACATGTTACGGTAAAATTTAAGTAAGATTGGCATAAGATAAATGTCATTTCACCATATAACCACCAAGTAATGACATCTCTCTGTAACAATACTGAAGTGTATCTTTCTAGTTTCACTAGATTGTAGTGTATGATCTTCTTACACTATTGTTCCTATGAACTCAATGATGGCAAAAACTTATTTAAAGATTCTTTTTCTGGTCTAAGTCAGCATAAAAAAAATAATGTTTGAAGAAAGAGGTTGAGTTGAAAAGAGGAGGAGCAAAACTGGGAAGTGATTGGTCCACTCCACTCAACATAGCTTTTCAGCACTTTGAAATGAAACTAATGAAATAATCTTGTGCACTGGACCAAATGTGCGCGCATGACAATCAGCACTAACAAGCTGCAACCAAAGTCACGGATGATGTCAACATTCATGCAAGTTCTTTTATGATGTCTGCATGACTCCAAATAACTTGCAGTACACCATGGCCATCATAGGCACAGTCACAGTCACTCACTTCTGTTGTATAGATCAATTTGAATAAACTTTTATAAGTGTTTATTAAAGAAGAAAATATAACGTGAAAAATGATCGTTTGTTCAATGTTAGCTTTTTTTCTAACCATTCTTGACAGAAACTAAATTTTATGATGAATGAAATGAAATTGCTTTCAAATTTGGCTTCCCTGATGAAGACCAGCATGTTCACATAATGAATGAGATAAAGTAATTGAATGTCCTTTAATCTGTGATGATGCTCAGGAAGAATAGGAGCTCTTTAAGGTCCCAGCATTCAAGTACAAATAATTCTTTTGATCAGAAAAGTTGGATGACGTAGATACAGGACAAAATCCAGAATATTGTCCACCCATCTTTGCCAAACATGTATCATTTATGTACTTCAAAAGCTCACTCTTTTGGACGAATGGTTGAGCTGCATATTCCTCAAATGGCATCCACTGCAGAAAATTAATCATAAGAAAATTGATATTTCCCTTTGTCTACAATGATTTTACATTTCCTTGGGATCCTTTTTCAAAGTATATTTTAGATTGAAATTAATATTTGTGGTCTCTATAGTTTGAAAAAAGTTAGTTTTTAGTTCCCTGGCTTAAAAGATATGGAAAACAAACTACAATTAGTGCTTGGCCTCAAGTAGAATTCGCATACCTGTGCATCCAGTATCTCAAATCTCTGTGTTTGGATGTTAAAAGAAAGAGGCCGCAACATGCACACGAAGAATAAGTCTGACTTCTCAAAGAATGAATTATGACTTTGTCTGTCGATCAGATATTTAGATGAAACAAGAAAAGAATTCTCAGTCATCCATACTGCAGTCTCGTAACAAGAACTCAAGAAACTCCAAAAGAAAGAAATCACCAATTCATCGAGAAATTTTACAGAATATAAATATTTCAAGCATATTCTCCAAGAGACAATAATATAGCTAAAATGGATATGTTAACATAGCAAACTACTCTTGCTAGACACTGCAAGACACAGAAATGGACCCTGCAGCTGAGATCTATTCCCTATATCCCCAATCAGTGAAATCTAAAAATTCTATCTCCTATAGAAACTTCCCATATTCAAATTGTTACAATATATTCATATAAACATGCTACCTGAATGCTAATACTTCCACAAATTCTGAATCAACCTGAAAATTGAGAGAACAACCCATAGCATTTAGGCTTCCAACAACCATAAACTTTACTACTGACACTTAAATATATAACTGATTTCAGGGCTAACCACTTTTGATTGGTACAGCAATGAGATTACTTACTCCTGTTTCTTCTTTGACCTCTCTTACTGCTGCTACACAAATATCTTCTCCCTGTATAGATTGAACGGGTAGATTATATGCACAAAGTTTAGACTTTTAGACCGTGATGAGAAATATATCCAACACATCTACCTGATCAACAACTCCAGTAGGGAATTTCCAAATTCCAGTTCCTTGAAATAGTCCACTATTCTCCTGAACAACCAGGACCTAAGATCAAGAAAGAATTAAAAAGTGAAATGTTAATCGCCAATAAAATTAAATTCTTCAGACTTCATATTTCTAATGGGACAGAAAATGAAGGGACAAACTAAAATAACCCCCAAAAAAAAAAAATCTAAGTATACTAGCTCCTTTCAAGAACAGAATGCAACACATACACAGTAAAGGCATAACAATATTTATCAAAGATAAAACACTCAAACAATGAGAGATCTCTTCCAATTAAGTATAAGCCTGATTATGAAGTTGCACTACATTGTGATAGATGGTGGAGGGAAAACCTCTTGTTTTTCATTCATGACAAATGAACCAACCCCCACCCTGTGTGTGGCATTTACAGGAATAGTACTTGGACTGTCAGGAATCCAATATACAAGCATTAAATAATTTGGTTCTGCATGATGATACCAAAACCCCTCCTGCATAGAAGTACACAGGAAATAATAGTTAATAAATAGAATAGATACCCTGACAACGTTAATGGAACTCCAACTTTCATCAACTAAACTTATTAAACACAACAATTATAATTAAGGTAAGCAATAATATTAGTCACCTTAACTAAAGCTTCAACAAGACCGGCTAAATGAATAGGTAATTTTATCCAAACACCTTTCTTGCCCTGCATGACAACATATAGTGATGGATTCGGATTCTCAGTACAGATAAAAATGCCCCAGTTTTTTTGGATATAACTGACAAGCTTATTAGCGCGTTTTACAAAATAAAAGACAGAAAAGTGAGCGTAGAACCATCATTAAATAAAAAACCTTAATGCAAATTCAAAAGGAAAATAGTTCACATCTTAATTGCTGAACTAGGATTATGAAGGTCAGCTAACATTTTTTTATTGAATAACCAACTAAACTTAACTAAAAGATAACGATCTATGTACTGAATGACAGGTTAATGAAAAAAGAAGAAACTAAAGTCACTTAAAAGTAAATCTTCTGTGTGTGTCTGATGCATTGACGATCAACATATGCTATTTGTTGCTAAACAAGGAAACAAAAAAGGAAGAAAAGGATGGCCAGTACACGTACATGGAAATTATCTATGTACCTGGTCTGAGTGCTAGTATTATTTACCATGATCATGCGTAGTTTTGAATGAAAAAGCCTTATATTTTATTAAACAATTCACCAGTATGTTTTGATCAATGGGTGACATAAAATATGATATATTAATTACTTTAAGCAACTGAGTAGAAAGATTACCTACCAGCTGCTTCCAGTGAGAAACTGAAGCTCTAAGGACTTGGATAAATTCTGAAGAATCCATAGGATGATTCAGTTCCACAGTAACACCACCATAATTATCATCAGTTGATGTTAGTAGCTTGATCTGTTGAATTTGATCTTCTGCAGCAGTTTCTGACGCAATTGCAGATGAAGTTGACTTGGATAGTATAGAAAGAGTGGTTGCCGCTCCAATCTTGACTATTAAGGAAAAGTGAGAAAAAGTAACATTAGATTATTATAATTAAGCATTCCTTATAACATGGGAACAGAATCCAAGTGTAAACGAAGGATTAGCATTCCTGACAGCCAACCTTTTCCCAACTGATTGGGAAAAATATACAACCAAACTTTTACAATACCATATGTGTGGATGCATGAATCACTCATTTCAAATTCAAACTGAAACTTATAAGAGTTTAGAACAGTTACGAAAGTAATTTTCTGAATGAGTAAATTTGTTCAATCTCCCTACTAAATTCATCATTTTTCAGTTACCTCAGCCAATGTAGAAACCAACCAACGATGACCTTTGGATAGGAAAAAAAATTGGAAAAATCAAGAAAACCAAGTTAAAGTAATCCTCCCTTGGGAATGTTGCAACTTGTAGAAAAACTCGCTAACAGCAAGCTTGGTCACGCGTTTGCCAATGCTATTTTTTATATCAAATGAAGCTACTAGAGATAGCTTTGGCATATGTGACATTAATTTTTCTTTTGCTCGAATATATATATATATATATATATATATATATATATATATATATATATATATAATTTTTCTAATTTATTCAAATACTTTTTAATTATATAGATAGATAGATAGATAGATGAATGGATAGATATATCCAGACAAGCTATAACAGTGGAGAATATCAAAAGCAGACAGCCACTCTTAATTGCAGAAATGTTGAGTGAATTGTGCCACAAAGAACTTGCTGATTCTCTAAGCTAAATATGCTACATAAACATACATATAGATAGATGTAAACACACAGAGACACATATACATGCATACAAACACATAAACTAATTTGTTGAGTTTTTCGAGAGAGGATCATCAGGAAGATACAACACCAATGAAACATGAGCTTAATTCACACATAGGATATTGACACCACTTTCAATTCAAAACTTTAGACTCACACTTGGATCCTTAACAATCTCTCCCTCAAGTGTGGATCCCTTCACATTGGTACTCCCTCCTCCAACGGAAACATTTTAAGTCATGAGTATCCCTTACTTGTACCGTTGTTCATCTTAACGGAACCTTTAGCTCTGATACCACTGTTGTATCTTTTGAGAAAGAGACTAGGGAGATACAATACCAATGAAACATGAGCTCAATCCACACATAAGGGATTGACACCACTCTAAACCCAAAACCTTAAGACAATGGGTTTATGGGTCTTCATCTTTATATGGTGTTCAACTTTTTCATTTTTACTCAATGTGAGACTTAGACTCACACTTGGATTCCTAACAATTTCTCCCTCAAGTGTTAGTCCCTTCACATTGATACACCCCCTTCGAACGGAAACATTAAGTCATGAGTACCCCTTACTTATACCCCGTTGTTCATCTTAACGGAACACGCTTACCTGACCCAGGTTAGGAAAGACTTTCGATACAGTGACTTGTCTAAGCCAGTCACCATATGAACCTTTGGGTCTGATACCACTCTTGGGTCTTTTGAGAGAAAAGATTATTAGGAAGATACAACGACAATGAGACATGAGCTCAATTCACACAAAAGAGATTGATATCACTCTCAACCCAAAACCTTAAGATAATGGGTTAATGGGTCTTTTTCCTTATATAGTATTTAGATTTCTCATTTTTACTCAACATGATATTTAAACTCACACAATTGAATTCCTAATATAATTAAAGGTTTACCCTGTCATATAATTGCAAACTGTCATGTACGATCGTGTTTTTCCTGAGAATATCTGTTGACTAATTCCAATAGTAAATGAAGATTAGACTAATGCATATATACTTGTGTTCATGAGTCAGGAGGATATTGGTGATATACTATAACAATATATCATAACAACACTTCTCATGATACAGGAGACCCCAAAAAAATGTGCAATAGCAAGCCAAGCAGTGAGGTCTACCCAGCAAATGCAGATCCAAAACGAAACCATTACGGTCAGCATGTGCGTTTGGGCTAGTTATTAGTAATATTCAATTCAAATCAGTATATAATAATTAAATAAGATTTTCACTAAGTAATACTAACAATAAAAAGAAAATAGACACGCCCATTGGAAGTTGGAAGCAGTGAAAAAAAAGGCTAAATTTTGCCAGTGATAAACGATACCCAAAAGCGAAAAGAAACAGAATTGGAAACCGGGTCAGTGTTAATCCGACAAAGCAAACATTAATAAGGTGGTTTGATTATTTAGTTTCAGTTGAAAACATACCTCTTGAAGTTGGTCTTCTCCCTTGAGATATGAAACGCTGAGCACTTCTAAGATAACGAGGATTCCTAGCTGAGGAAAAGAGGGGTGAGAGCTTGGGCAGTGATCTCAGCATGTTGTTAATGTGCGATAGCGAATCCAAAGCCACAACAACAGAGAATACGTTATCGTAACATTTGTCTGCTTAATTAATTATTGGGTTTATAGGACAAGTAATGAACCTGCGAGTGCGTAAGGAACTGAAATTACTAAATCAAAGTTTGACGATAAAAATGAATGGAGACATATTGGCGTGTTATTTGTGTTTGTGAGAAGAAAAGTGAAAATTGAAATCAAAAAGGCTTTCGAAATAGCAGAATCTCCACGGAAGGAAGGGAAGCGGTGGAGAAGTTGACACGCAAGCACGGGATACCCTCGCCATAATAAATCAACAAAAGGTCACACCCGTAATTCAGTTTGAGAGCTCATTTTTTGTTTTTTTGGAGTACATTAAAATTTAGTTTTCTCTAGTTATATATATTTTAGGTGATAGATTTTAATATAATATATATATATATATATATATTAAATGATTGGTTTCTGATAATTTTTTAATTTAATTAATTATATAATTTTAATAGCACTCTAACTGAATATGTAAGTTTGGGATTCGGTTGGATTAAACAAAATATGTACTAAATCAAAATTATGAATTTTAAAAATCTATAAATTAAATTAAATAAAATTGGAATTAAGAAATAAAAGAGAAACATTGCAATATAATTATATAATATAATAATAACAAATAATAATAATACGATACATTCAATTTTTAGTTAATATTTTTATTAGGCATTGCTAAACGAAACTATGATACAACATCAAGTTATTAACTTAGGTTAAATTAAAAAACTAAGGTATAAGTGATGGTATTTTTTAGAGGAACTAGTGTGAATACGAGGGTAGTTTTTTAATGTTTTTAGGTGTACATGATTATATTTATCTTTATCGTGTTGATAAGTTAGTTAATTTTTTTTATAAAAATTAATATAAATGATTTAATATTTTACTTCATATATTTTTTAGATTTTTTTTATAATAATAAATAAAGTTTGTCAATATTTCGTTAAGTTTTTTTTATATATATAATAGGTTAGGTGTGGTCTCCCTTTATTTTATTTTATTTTTTAATCAAATTTTATGTGACAAATAATTGTTGAACTTTGAAATATCAATATAGTTTAGAAGTCAAAGTTCACAATTGCACGGGAATGAAGAGTGGTAATGAGCCACTCGTGATGAATGAATGTCATAAGTAAACATAGAAGAAGAAAATGAGAAGAGAAAAGAAGGAGAAGAAGAAACAAATCTAATTACATAAAAGAGACAAACATGACACGTTCTCATTTTTTATTATATTGATGTTTTAAGTCATCTATTATGTATCAATGTGAATATCTCAAAACGTCATCCTCTTCACATTGTCAATACCAATATAATAAAGAGAACCACATTAACTATTTTTAAATATGAAATAGGACTAAAATTAGGAAAAACAATCTAGAGATTACATTGAATATATTCAAATATATTGAGAACAAAAATTTTATTAAATTAATTACATTTGAGTGCATGGTTGGATTTTAGTAAAATATTTCTTGTCACATGAATAAAAAGTCTTCATCAAAAATATTATGAAGGTAAAAAAAACCATCAATTTTTATTAACTATAAGAACAATATTTTATGTTCACAACTTTGTGGTCAAACTTTTATTATAATTTTTTATTATTATCATTTGGGCATAATCACAACTTTATCGTCAAATCTCATGTCTACTTTTTTACAATGACATATCTCATATCAATGTGGATACAATCATATATTTTGTGTTTGAATCTCTTGTGATACTTAATTAGTATTTTGGTCCATATAATAAAGATAATTTTCATATTAAATGTTGTTTGAAAACTTATTTTTAAAATTGATTTTGAGTGTATAATTACTAAAATGGGCAATCATACTTATATATAATTTTCACAGAGACATTATTATTTCCACTTTTAAAATTATTGCAAGAACATTTTTTCAAGTAATTACTAAGTCAACAAAGATAGAAACATGCATGATTGATTTCATATTCAATTTTTCTTAAATTAGTGTTCACTTCACAACAATCACTTCGTTAACTCTATAAATGTGGTCAATGTGGTCATCTAACGTCTTTTAGCTTCATAAATACACTTGGAGGGTGATTGCAATACTAACCCGTGTACAATATAGGAAACTTTCTTCTTGGGATTTTCATCTAACACTTTGTTTGCCAACTCTTATTTTTCACACGCAATATGCGTTTGATTCCTAAAGAAAGTTTTTGTAAAGGTTGAATCGCAAATTAAATTTGTAAAAATTAAAAAAATCAAAACCAAGAAAAGAAATTAAAGAAGAAATAATCACAATTGGAACAACCAAAAACTCAAAGAAAAACCACATACAATAAAGACAATTTCACTTTGAATATAAGCGCAACCAACAACGAGGAGTAAAAAAATAAATGAGAGTATGAACCTCCAAATCGTTGACAGAGAAGGTAAAATGAGTGGTTTCTCTCCGAACATGAATATGCCATCTTTAATTGATTTTGAAAAGCAACGAAACAATCTATCACCATGATTTTGATGATTTTATATGCACCAACATTGATTTTGGGTACTTGCAATCTAAAACCAAAGAGACACCTATAGAAATATATAACATTTCTTTTTTGTGTTTATGTAAAAAAGAGATTAAATTTTTACATTTAATATCCAATTATATCTTGAATTACTTTCTCTATAAATAAAATATAAAATATGTAAGAAAAACAAGAGAGGCTCAGATTAGTATGTTGAAAACATATGAAAGCCTATCATTTTCCTTTAATGAATAGTTTTACGGGGGTAACAAATAAAGAACCCCAATTTACCAATTTACAAAGCAGTCTTATTTTATATAAACAATAGGCTAATTTTTTAAACTACATGGCAAAATAGAAATTTCTTTAGCCGACATTTTTCTACCGACACAAGATTTGAAATTCAACTGAAGTCTCCTGTTTTTACGATAATCCAAATATCTAAGCAGTCACTAAATATATAACTAGCTATGAAAATATTATTATAATTTTTTTTTTCAACAAGCATGCTTTTATTTCAATTTAAAAGGATAAGAAGTGGAATGTGTGTCTTGCATTCTTTAATTCTCTTAGAAAATTGTATTCATGATTGGTGAATCAAACATTACACATACCTAAAATAAAAGGTGTAATAAGAACATTTTGGGCACATTACAAGTTACAACAGTAGATGGTTCACTTCACTTCTTCCAAGTTATATTCTAATTTACCAACGGAGTAACGCAGTAGTCATTTTACTTACCAACGAATAACCATTCTCCTTCACTTTTCACCTCTTCTCAAAACCCTCGCGCCGCAATTTTTTCCCCTTTTTCTTTTTTTTTTTTTACCATTTTATGGACCTCTTCGCCGCCGATCACTTCCCCGTCCCCGACCACGTCGCTCCATTTCCCGATTCCGGCGACCTTCTTTTCCCTGCCGACCTCCTCTCCCACCGCCACAACCCCCAGAAGCTCCGCCCTATCCGGTCCCTCCCCTCCGCCCTCAATGCCCACCCTCGTCCGCCCGATCCGACTGCCTCCGGGTCGGGTCACGCCCCGAGCCAAGAATCTGAGTGAGTCCATTTCTTTTCTCCCATCTCTACCTCTGCTTTTCTCCTTTTATTTTTTTATCTAATCAATTATTAAAAAGATCCCCTTTTTTCTCTTCTGTTATTTTTAATTATTAATTCGATTTGAATTTGTGTGCCTTTATCTTTTATTTTTATGCTTATATTATACCCTGTCTTTGCGGAATGGGGGCGGAACGAACAAACAATAAAGTGATTTCCTTTTTTATTATTTTAGTTGTTTGGAAAAGGATTGTGATTGGCCGTGGTTGCAGAGTGTGTTGTTTTTTTGATGGGTGTTTGCGATTAGGTGTTAGGCAGGAACTTGTTCTTAGAATATGTTGCATTGCAGTGTTGTCCATTTGATGCTATAAACTCTGTGTTGCGTCTTTATGAGAGAGACAGAGACTGAGCCCACAACTTGGTACTACTATACATCATTCGTTTCTGATTCGAGAATGCTTTGCTTTGTAGCAGTGTGCTTTTTGGTGGATAAAAAAAATGTACGGTGTGTTATTGTTTTTGTAGTTGGGTCACGAGTTATGTTTTATTTGCACACAAGTATTTGTAGTATATAGAATGTTCTGTGTGGTAATTGAAAAACAAGCCTTGTGGGCAAGGTCCTGTAGTGTAATAGAATGTTCTGTGATTTACTAACGGGAGGTGAGTCTGGTGAAAGGGTTAATCTCTTGTGACATGAAAAATCAAGGTTCAGAATTTTACCGAAAGAGGTGTGTGTGTTTCATTTATTGCGTGAGAGTGTTTCGATCAAGATTCACTCTGATGCATGTGGGAAATCAAAACAGTCTTTCTTGACAGTTTTAAGATTGGTTTGGACTGTTTTTCTGATTTGTTCTTCCTTGTTTCAGCTCGGCTTTGGATGCGGAGGATGAAGAGGAGAATGATGAGAATTCATCAACAAGCACTGAAGGAAATGGCCCTAGAAAGAGGAGGAGAAAGACGGTGAGAAAGCTTGAAGTTTTTGTGAAGAATTTGGTGACAAAGGTGATGGAGAAGCAGGAACAGATGCACAAACAGTTGGTGGAAATGATAGAAAAGAAGGAAAGGGAAAGGATAAAGAGAGAAGAAGCTTGGAAGAATGAGGAGATGGAGAGAATTAGAAAAGAGGAAGAGGCTAGGGCCGAAGAAAAGTCTCGGAATTTGGCCCTGATATCCTTCATTCAGAATCTGTTGGGCCAGGAGATTGAAATCCCCCAAGCAGTAGAAGCATGCAGCAAAAGAGAAGAGGGAGAAGTTGAAGTGAATGGTCATAAAGAATTGAATAGTGATCCTAGTAAGAGTAGATGGCCTGATGTTGAAGTGCAATCACTTATCACAGTGAGAACTTCATTGGAGCACAAGTTCCGTTTCATGGGATCAAAAGGGTCAATATGGGAGGAGATATCTGAAGCAATGTATGGGTTGGGCTATAATCGCTCTGCCAAGAAGTGTAAGGAGAAGTGGGAAAACATCAACAAATACTATAAAAGGACAATAGGGAGTGGCAAGAAGAGGCGTCAAAATAGTAAAAGTTGCCCTTATTTTGATGAGTTGGACATTCTGTATAGAAATGGCCTCTTAAGTGTTGGAAATGCCTTGAGCAATACCACTGATGCTCCCCAGAATGAAGAAAAGGAGTAGACTCAAACTTCAATACTACTTCATAGTCATAGATACGCCTTATGTATAACTTCTTTCACTTCAGTGTTTATTTACCCATTCTTCTTTTTAGTGACAATATACAATCCTTTAACTCTGCTTTTAAAGTTTTAAATATGAAGCTCATTGGGTTGATATCTTTAACTCGTTGGTTTATGGCAATGGACAAAGGTGTTTTTGCATCTTTTTGGTGATGGAGTTGCGTTGAAATTGGAGTTTCAAAACAGTACTCCACAGATATACTTTTTAATATCAGCAAAGTTGGTTTTTCGCATACTTTTTAATAGCTGCAAGTTGTTAATCTTGATCTCAAAACAGTAGAAAAAATTGATAAAGTACTGTAATATGATTTGTCCTTCAGTATAAAGGTGTATAAACTATAAGGTGGAGTTTATCAATAAGTTTTCACGGGATAAACTCTTGTTGATAGTTTATTTTTTCTGTTTTTCAATGTGTCAAATTACGTTCTAAAGGCAACATTTTACCAGATTTAACACGAGGAGGCCACAATGGACTAAAATTTAAAATTATATATTGATTTTTATAATCAATATAAAAATTTATTTTTCCTTACTTCTAGTGGTTGTATATTGTTTATGGACTTAGTAGGATATTACTATGTAAAATAAATGCTGAAATGTTTTTTTTGCACATCGAAACTGACCAATTTAACCCATGGACTTTGCAGAACTACTGTGATTTGCAAGAATTAAAGTTCATTTTTAATGTGAATTATGTGGACAAGTTTGTTACCTAATGTAAATTTATGACATGCACCCTTATCGTGGGAAAAAAATTATTTAGTTTAGAGTGGACAAAATTACAATGACTCTTATATTATTAATTGATTTAATAATATGAATGGATTTAACATATTTGTCCAAAAGATGAGATTAAACTTCGCATAAGCTAGAGAGCATAACTTTCCTCTTATGTAAAAATATTACTAGGATAGGATCGTAAAGAAATGTTTTCAACTGAAATAAATTTATGGTAAATTGAGTTGTATAAAAAAATGAATTATTTTAAATAAAAATTACCCTGAACTCTTTTATTAAATTGGTTCTTAAAAATTAAATTTCTTGTGAATACAAAACCATTTGAATTAAATTAAATTATAACTTATAATATTGAAAACATATTTTAAAATAAAATTAGTTCATATAGTTCAAATGATTTAGAGTTGTTTAATTTAATTTACTCAATATCACTTTTAAAATTTAATTTAGTTTTAGAAGAATTAATTCAATTCATGTGTTTTATCGAATAAATGGCAAAGAAAAAAACTACTTACAATAATATATCAGGGATGAGGGGCAAGAGATAATTCCAAATATAAGTGTCATTAGTGCGTTTGGAATAAAAATGCCTAAATTCTCCTGAAAGCTCCGGTTTTAAACCTTAAAATTTTTAGATAAGGGTGAAATTAGGTTAAATTATTCGGTAATATAGTTAACTTTTTATTAGATATGTGAAGAATAATAAAATGAAATTATCAAAATTATGTATCATTCAGTGATAGTTGAATTATTTAAAACATTATAATGGGTAGATTGGAAAGGTATGTTTTGTGATGCTATTTTTAACCAATAAAATCATGTACAAGAAGACCAATATAGAACCAGTTAGAAATGAAAAGAAACTTCATTGCTGAAATATGTAAACTAATGTTCACGTGTTATGATACGACAAATATATGTGACATAATACTTCATTTCTTAATTATATAGTGACACTCATTGGAACCTCTTTATGAGAAAAAAAACAGTGAACATATTCTTAGAGTGTTTGGTGGGAAAGTAAAGATTAAGCAGTCAGTTACGTGTGAAAGGTTATCTACATGACGTATATAATTTGTCTGTTTTATAAACATTAGTTATTTCAGTTACATATCATATATAAAGAGTTTGATTTTATACGCTCTCAATACAAAACAATTTCTTTTATAATTGATTTTAGATTTTATTAAATATAATCTTTTAAAATAGCTATTTCTTTTATTTTAATCATTTTTTCTTGTGTTTTTTTATTGACAAAAACAAATTAAATTAGTCAGATAATTAAGTTACCTCAATCCATATATACAACATAAATAAAAAAAAACAAAAAAATTAGTATTTATGGTCTCTTCTTCCATATGAAGTCTAGTGCGCATAAACCTTACATTCTCATATAACACAAAAGTTAAAAATCTTAGGTGTTCGTACATATAAAACAATTCCAAACCCTACTAACAAAAATAAATGAAAAAATGGATTAAACATAAAAAATCTCAAGTCACTTTTAATTCAATATTGATAGTAATTTCTTTCATGTATCAACTAATAGATACTTCATTCATACTTATTTCTTGGATTTGTTACCTAAAAGTCATGTTGCAGTATCATACATATACATAACCTGCAATCAAACTGCAAACAAATTGATAATATCATACCTTCACGTTTTCCCTTTCTTTTGTAATATTCAACAATTTCAAAAGTTAAAAGAGAGGATACGAGAGATCGTGAGTTTAACTTCCTCTACTAATATTTAGAAAGATAATTTAAAAGGTTTGAAAAAAAGGTAATAAAAGTTGTGAAATCAACTATTTCACCGAAAGAAAACTAACGGTTAACATTTATCGAAAAAGATTATAAATTAATAAGATTCACTATGTGTAAAATGTCAAAGGAAAACAAAAACGAGCGAATCATGCATACTTGGTTGTCATTAACTTGACGAAGTTATAATAAGATTCAATCCTTTACGTCAATTTTGTCTTATGAAAAGAAAAACAAAATGAGTAACTGTTCACTTTTGTTGCTACATATGATCCCATATGATCCCTCGTGTTGCCCACCCAGGGTGCCAGCTAGTGAAGCATCTCAATTATAATCAAAGGTTCACGGGTTCTCCTAACTACTAATTTATACACACAAAAAAAAGAAACCACTAAATTAGTTACCTATAAAATCCCCCTCACACTTCTCTAACTTTCACCAAATTGATTACTTTTCTTACTTTTTGTTTTCCTTAGTTTAGTGAAATGGGTTCCAAGGGCACTGTTGCATCAACTTATGTTGTTGCTCTACTCCTTTGTCTCAACATGCTTTCCTACACCATGGTGAGCTCAACATACAACATCCCTGTAATCCCAGACCCAGACCCATCACTGCCCTACCAAAAGGGTACATGTCCTATAGATGCAGTTAAGTTGGGTGTGTGTGCCAACGTGTTGAACTTGGTGAATGTTAAATTGGGGTCACCACCAACCCTTCCATGCTGCACCCTGATTAAGGGTCTGGTTGATCTTGAAGTTGCTGCATGCCTCTGCACTGCCATCAAAGCTAACGTCCTTGGCATCAACCTTAACCTACCACTTTCCTTGAGTCTACTTCTCAACAACTGTGGAAGGAAAAGCTCCGACATTGGTTTCCAGTGCCCTTAAATATTCATCTCTCCTTCAACATATTCCACATGTTGTCTTCCTCGTATTTCGTCTCTCTTTATGTTGTTTTCTCTTTTCAATTCATGTTGTGCTCCTTGTACTATTTTTTTGGTGCTTCCCATGCCTCCTAAATTCTCACTCTTTCATCATCCTCCTCGTCACCATCTTTGATTGCATGTGTAGAAGCTGTGCTACCAATAATGTTATGGGACTTTATTGTAGGAGAAATTTGTGTCATTTGGCGTGAAGCTTGTTTTGAACAGTAACCTAAAATTTGTTTAAGGGTTAGTTGTATAACAGGTTAAATTTGCTATATAGAAAATTATTTGATTGAAAAGGTTGACAACTGTTGTTTTATGCGAGAGCAAAATTGCATTTTACTTCTATTAATTTTAACTCAAGAAAGGAGAGTTGCGACGTTTTTAGGAAATTAGGAAACTGGAGATAGAGAATGATTGATGACAAAAAAATAAAGTCTGCCTTTATTCGATTTTATCATATGTTAACTTACGCTAACAACATCGACATTTTCTCATATTCACACAGTTAGGAATCCAAGTGTGAGTCTAAGTTCCACATTGACCAGAAGTGAGAAAGTAGAGCACCATATAAGGATCAAGGCCCATAAACCCATTGCTTTAAGGTTTTGGATTGAAAGTGGTGTCAGTATCTTATGTGGTTAGGCTCAGGTCTCATTGGTGTTGTATCTCCCCAGTGATACCCTCTCCTTTATAATACAATGATCCCATAACTTCAAAGCATCCGAACACATTATCCGTAATACAACTAAAGGATTACTCTCAGTATATATTCATGATTTTCGTCACTATAAATTGGCTAAAATTTGAACCAAAACCATACCACTATTAAGAATCATTATGCCTTTTCTAATCATCGAGGCACTGGTGTATGTAATTCAACTTAGAAAGGTATCCAAATATGTGGATTGTATACTTTTACCTTTCACAGTTGTTTGGGGCTGCATTTCATGCATCTATAGTGATTGAAACAATGATATCCAGTTCCCTTAAATTCATTGTCCTTCAACATATTCCACATGTGATTTTCATCATATTTCGCATCTCTTCATCGTAATTTTCTCTTTTCAATCCATGTTGTGTCCCATTTATCATCCATCCTTCTCCTCGTCAGAATCTTTGATTGTTGTTTGCAAAATTCAATCTTAACGATTGAATGATCAATATTATTATAAGAACTCCAATCTTGAAAGTCTTTATCATATAAGCGGCAGAGGAAAGACAAAGGATAACACACCAAGAACATATAAACTTTGTTCTGAAACGAACAGTTGTTGAAACGAGAGTGATTAAAAGTCTGATAGAAACAACCGTCGTTATAGCTTATCTCAACTTAAGAAAATAAATATATATGCCCCAAAATATATATATATATATATATATATATAT
>Ga0214545_1001133_pt1 | contig 48345 bp, 14 predicted proteins | sample CNSS4metaG_FD_160064 | JGI IMG/M metagenome (GOLD analysis project Ga0214545, IMG submission 160064) | Root nodule microbial communities from cowpea collected in UCLA plant growth center, Los Angeles, California, USA - CNSS4 | ecosystem: Host-associated > Plants > Roots > Nodule | place: USA... | reverse complement strand
AATGCAAAGAACAAATATTAAACTAATAATAATAAAGTTTTAAAATTTATTTATACAATTATAGTGACAAAATCAAAGTATGATAATGAGTTAAAAAATAAAAGATAATTATATAAAATATATCAAAATAGTATTTTACATTATGAAAATAAAAATATTAAAAAATTATCAAATGTGTATCTTATAAACAATTTGAGAGACCATTGAATGAAACCACACGAAGGAAAACAACTATATAATCAAGGGTATGTTAAAATGAAAAATACTTTAGAGATCTAAGAAAACTTTTTAAATATCAACATAACCAATGGTTTAGAAATAACGAAAATTATTTTAGCGAAACAAAATATTTCTTCAAATGAAATAATAATAGAGTAAAAATGATAATTTTTTTATATTACGTAGTATTTTGACGGGTATGAGGATGAGGACGGGACAACTATATAATCAAGGGTATGTTAAAATGAAAAATAATTTAGAGATAACGAAAATTATTTTAGCGAAACAAAATATTTCTTCAAATGAAATAATAATAATAAGGTAAAAATGACATTTTTTTTATATTACGTAGTATTTTGAGGGTATGAGGACGAAGACGGGACAAATATGTACATCCCCATATCCGTATCATACCCAGTCAATGTTGGGATTCCCTGTCAAAACGGGTACGGGTTCAGGCAATATCCACGAGCGCGAGTTTACTTATCATCCCTATTTGGGCACAAGCTATTATAATAATTATTTCGTAAAATCAATTAACTGCACTATATTTGATATCAATTTTATTTATTATACTACTGAAATTATTATTACATCATTTAGATTTAGTATTTACTACTTCGTTATTTTAATAACAACATTTACAACAATCATAATTTTCATGATATTTCATTACATAATATTTTACTACTTAATGTACAAAATAAAAAAATACAACCCGAGCATACGCACGGGTCAGTCTCCTAGTTTCATAAGAAAAGATAATCGGCACTCATTCTCACTCATTCAAATATCATTATATGACTTAGTACACAAACCAACAAGTTTTAGAGCATCATCTTAAACCTGATTCTCGGAGCAATACAATCTTCAAAGGAAAATGAATGATTTTAACTTCACTCCCACTCCATACAATATAGCTTGAACAAGGAGCATTTTCACTTAAGTAGCCATGATAATGCTCAAATGACAAAGGATGATGCGTTTAATAATTACCATGACTTTAATATCACTAAAACGTTGACTCATCACTTAAACAAAATATTTAAAAAAAAACAATAAAAATAACATATTACATAACAATTCTCAAAACCTATTCAATCATTTTTGCCTATTATAAGTCAAACGCACCATGTTGGTATCGCGCAGCGGAATATTTAAACTATGGTCAAAAACCAAGAGGGGGTGAATTGGATTTTTATAAGTCTTAACAGGTTTTAAAAAAATTTCTCAAAATTTAAATGATTAACTTAAAATCACAGTTGCTTTAAATGCAAGTGCAGATAAATAAAGAGTTTAAAGGAGAAAGATGCACACTGATATTTATACTGGTTCAGATCAAAAGACCCTACGTCCACTTGCTAATCTCTTAATGAAAGAAATTAACTCAATCACTATAATAAACAGATTACAACTGATTATATAAGAGTAAGGATTAGAACACACCTCTCTTGAACAACCACAAGAGATGAACAAAATTCCCCCTGAATCACACAGAGGATGAGCAGCTTTCCTAGCAACAGCACAACACTCAATCTTCTAAGAATTCACTTAGAAAAAGTTATCACTCACTCACACTAGGTTTTTCAAAGCTTTCTTTAAGAATCTCACAGAGCAACACTTTGCAGTCACAACACAAGAACTCTGAATCTTAAAAAGGTAGTTTGAAGTTTGGAAACTGAGTTCTATTTAAAGAGGTTTTCACAGGCTGAGTTAGAGAAATGAAGAGTTTAGCTGAAACTGCCAAGGATAATCGATTACCATTTTGGGTAATCGATTATCTCATGTACAAATTTGAACAAATATTTTTATAACTGCCAGTGGTAATCAATTACCAGAAATGGTAATAGATTATTTCAAGTCGTTTTTCAAGAGCCAAGTGATAACTGCTAGTGATAATCGATTACCATTCGTGGTAATCGATTATTACCATTCGTGGTAATCGATTATCTTAAGGTGGGTTTTGAAAAATAGAATTTTTTGAGTTGGTAATCGATTATTATAAGTTGGTAATCGATTACCATACTGATTTTTGCAAAAAAATGAGTTTCTCTCAAAGGAGTTGCGAGTTGTCTAATGTTCTAACAATTTTGCACCTAAGTAGTAAAAGTTTAAGTCTATTACAATAACAATCTTTAAACATAAACTATATTGTCTTCAATATCTTCAAGCGTTCTCTTCGACATCTTTATCATCATCAAAATCTTTTAATCAATATTTGTCAACACACCACCATATTTGTACAATCAAAATCACAATAGCATCAACCAATTAAAATATAATCTACAAACTCTTAATTCCACCAAAATTTTCATTATTAAAAATTAACACCCTATTAAAAGTCAATCATGATGCAGTTAATGTTTAACATATAAGTTTAATTTACTTTAACGAAATACAAACAATGTCCAATCATAATTCAGTTTGCCCTATCCAATAATTGTTTCTCTCCCAAATAACCACTCAAATTGAGAGAAAGAATTAAAAACTCAATTATTTCAAAAATTCTACTATATAGTAATGATTAGGAGTTAGAACAATTAGAATAAACGTTCTCGACTTGGAGAACCTGTAAACCCTAACATATAACCATAAAAAGAAAGATAAAAATATTTACAAACAAGAAAAAAATAAAATAAAATTTGATCAAGTTTGATTTAATTGAGACCACCTATTAGTTAGAGAGATCTATTTAAGAAAGATACAAAAACAACTTAAAAAGGTTAAAGATAAATAGTAAAGAATATAAAGAAAAATAGTTTTATAAAATTATAAATTTTTAAAAACAAATAAATAAATAATTAAAAATCTAATTTATATATTTAAACATGACTTATAATCGTAATATTTATGTTTTACGAACATCCTTACTAAACGAATCAGATCTTATAGGGAGAAAATAATATGCAATACTAAACCATCAATTAAATTTAAATATGACAACTAAATATATGTAACTTTATATGTTTATTCTCTTTTTTACAGACATTGAAAACATTATACGACTTTTGTTTCGGTATATCCGATCATCTCACATCACTTAGAATATACAGGTTAGACACAGTTTAAATACTCATTTCTTCTTTCACTCTTCTATGTATCTTTTAAGGATAAAATCGTGACGAAGTTCTACATTTCAAAACGAACAATATCTCGAAAATGCGCTAGTTGATCTAAGTGATATTATTGAACTTGCGATCAAAATATTGACATCATCTCTGAGGACAACAAGACAATCCCTTTTAAGGACAACACTAAATAATTCAATATATATTAAGGTTGACTATTTTTTGCTGTGAGATGAAGAATTTATATTTAGATGAGATTTTGTAGGTTCACTTTACAACACATTTATCATACAATAAGAAATCTACACTATCATGCCGCTCTCCAAACAAAGATGCATGTGTACACATTAACATCGATCATTATTTGTGATTCACATGGATTGCTTCACCTTTATAACAGAACCCTCCATATATCATTATTGTACTTTTTACGTATACAATCACAATCCCTATTTAATTTCCTGACGAAAAAACTTCTGTGCATGAATCAATTTTTAAATTTTTAAAAGAAATATATATATTTTTTTTGCTTTCTTAATTCGTCATATTTTTTCTTGTTGGACAAGTGTTTGCCGAAAAAGTATTTAAAACCGTCTCCAACATAATGAATGTAAAGCGTTTCTTATAAATGGATGGAGAACTTTTGAGGTTGCACAATGTGTTTGGCTGTTTATGCACTACACACTTTAACATCAAAATCTTAGTTCAGAATCAGCCTTTGACTTCGGTATGCATTTTTTTTTTTTCCCACTCTCACTACGTCTATCTTTTGACATGTACTCAACTTATTTAAATTTTATACAAGAATTATACAACCTTTTCCACATTCTAAACATATAATAAGTTTGAAGTTTATATCAAATTTATTACTATTTAATAACACCAATATATAAATAAGTATAGCCAAAATCATTTATAACTAACTCAGGCTTATTCCAATTTATTCACAACTAAAAATCATTGTAAATCAAATCAAAAGGTTAGTAATTATTTATTGTAAATTAATGAATCGAAAATTTGTAAAATTTATTGTAATATGTATTAATAAAAAATATATATAATTTATCATATATCATAAAATGTAGAGCTGTCAAAATGGGTCGTCTGGCCCAATCTGACCCGACCCACTACGGGTTGGCCACTTAGTAGGCCAACCCAACCCGGCTCACTTATAAGCGAGCCAAAAAATTTTGAACTTGGCCCAGCCCACCACGGGTTGGTGGGTTAAACGGATTGATTCACTAGTCCACTTAATTAAAATAAAATATTTTTTTTTCTTAAGTCATAAATTAAAATTCGGATTAAAATTTAAATAAACTTCAATACAATCTAAATACAAATCAAAATGATGTTAAACTCCAATACAAACCAAAATTAAAAAACAAACAAACAAATTACTATCTAAGATCAAAGCATTCCCATCATTTATCCAACTATAATATTAGACTCTTGAATGGATAAATCCACAATATTTCATCTCTTAAAGCATCTTCTTTATCCCAATCTATTTGGAGTTGAAGCTAGGTTTTCATTTGTCAACTCGCTAACGTGTTTGGTTAAAAAAACAACCCAACATTGTAAAGTTCAACATAGTGTATGTGACCATATGGGTTGGTGGGTCAACCCGGCTCACCACGGATTCAACCCGGGTGAGCCAAGTTCTTGGTGGGTCGGGTAAAAAAATTAACCCGTATTGAAATTTATAAAAAAAAAATCAACCCAATCCGACCCAAGTCCATGGTGGACAGGGTTGGCCCACGAGTTCTGACTCACTTTGACGACACTTCTAAAATGTTATAAATTTTAAATAAATTTGTTGTTTAAGTGTATTTGGTGTAATAAAGTGCTTTAAAGTTTAAAGAATATATGTGTCCACGAGAAAATATGTTATATAACAAGTTTTTATACGACAAATAATTACTTTACTAATAAATTGTTCAGTGAATTAATTCATTTCAACCTTTATCAAATATGACATGAAATGTAACATTTAAATTTTTATGATGTAATGTTTTTTCATACATAATGTACTAAAATGATTTCAATTATAAATTATATAAGTATTATTATTTTTTAAAAATAATATAAGATGTTAATCAATAATCATTTATAGGTTAAAATACTTCTTTGGTTCTCGTTTTTTACTAAAATCTCAAATAAGTCATCAGATTTTTATTAGTTTCGATTGAGTCCATATTTTTTAAAATTTGTAACAATTAAGTCCTTTTCGTATTAATTGCACTAAATATGTGTCACATGTAAAGTGAGTATGGTGACACATATCAATCATTGTGTGAATTTCAATGTGATGCTTGTATTATTTTGATTTGATTTCAGTCCCAATTTTTAAATTGAGACCACATTTAACTTTTATATGAATGTTATAATTATATTTTTATTAAAAAATTGTATTTCTATTACATATTTTTAACAATATTAAGTTTATTTAAATTTATATTTTACATTAAACTTTTTTTAAATTTTATTTCAAATTTTTAAATAAATATTTGTTAAAAATATTTAAATAAGTTTAAATATTGTTAAACCTAATATTATTAAAATATTTAATACAAATATCATTATAATTAATTTAAATATGTAAAATACAAATTTAAATAAACTTAATATTATTAATATATTTAATAAAAATGTCATTATAACATTTATATAAAAATTAAAATTGATCTCAATTTGAAGGGATGAAATTGAAATTTTTTAAAAAAATTTGGAACTGAAATTAAAATAACAAATATAGGACTCAAACAACAAAAATAATTTATATCTTAAAAAATATAGGACTTAAACAACGGAATAACAAATATAGGACTTAAAAAAAATAAAATTTTAAAAAATAAAAATAATAAGGAGTTAACACGTGACATATACAGTTCAAAAACGTTAATTATTTAAACACCTGAAAATGACCAAATTAATTAAAATTTGACAAAATGAGAACTTAATTGAACACAAAACGAAAATAATGACCAAATTGAATAAAAATAACAAAAATAGAAACCAAATACATATTTAAACCTTAAAATAATTAATCGTTATTAATTAAATACTAATATTATAGTCGAAAGTGATTTTGAACATTAACATTAGTTACCCATTCATTCTCCTATGCTTTAAGTATATTAATAATGAAAAAAAGATTTGATTGGTTCCCCTATAGTTTAAGTATATTAATAAAAAAAGTGTTTGGGTGTGGGAAGTGATAAATTGAAGTCCATTATTGTTGGTGGGTATTTATTGTTATTGTTTGATTAATGAGAAGTCCCTCCACCGTAAAATGTAGGAACCCTAATGCCACAAAATTTTGGTGACCTATTGCTCACACTTATTTTCTATAAACCATAGTCCATGCTTTAATATTAATACCGGTCAATCAAAACTACAAGAGACTCACCAAACTATTAAATGCATTGTCATGTCTCTCTCTATATTCTGCACACTCTCATCACACATCGCTGTCCACAGCTGTGTTATCTATCACCAACAAAATTAAGCCTTTCGCATCAAACTATGTTGAAAATCTAAACCTCCTAGCTGTCACTAACACATAGTATTTCAAATTTAGAACATCTCCAACCCACTTTCACAGTCTGTGCAAAGTTTCACAATATTCATTTCTCTTTCTTATTGTAATGTTAATTCAATAAAAAAATAAATATAACCATCAAAACGAATAAAAAACCTATTATTTATTTCTTAGAAGAAGAAACCTTAGAAGTGTTTTCTTTGTCGCCTTTTCTGATTCCTTTTCACCGATTCTCTCACTTTTGTTTTATCTCCCTCCTCGTTTGTGCCATGCGTACTTTTTTTTTTCTACTTTTTGTTGCTGATCTTTTTGTTAAGAACTGGGCTTTTTTACATTTTAAAAAACTAGCTCTTTGTCGTAGCAAATGCGGCAGATATGCAAATTAGTCCCTCGGTGTTTTTTTAGATGGATATGTTTTTTAGGATATTTCTTTTTAATAATAAAAATGTGTTTTTGAATATCTAAAATGAAAATAGCATCGATCGAAATATCAGGAGTTAAAACAAAACTTTACAGAATCCTTAAAGCTGACATGATGCAGCCACAAACTTCATATTTAACACTTTATAGTTGTATTGATTTTTTTTTTTTTTGACATTGATTTTTTTATCGACATTTTTTTAATATTGATATGTACCGTTTCTTAGGATAAAAGTTAAAGTTATAATTAAGGAGAAAAGAAGATAGAAAGAATGAGGAGAATGGGACCACTGTAAAGACATGCTGAAGCAAACATAACATATCCATGTGAAAACAAAATGTTAGAATCAAAGATTTTGTGGTGCAAGTGATTTCATCTTTTATGGTTTACGATTTTATCCGCAACACCGTGGACAAGCAGTATTGAACTGTAAGAATCTTACATAAATTTTTTGGCTTCTCTTATGTAAGCTTGACGTCACGTGAATAGTATGGTCTGGTTTTAATACTAAAATATTAAAAAAAAAAAAAATTAGTCGGTGGTATCCAACTGTCAGTTTAATACTCGTTTTTAAACTTGTAAGAAAATATCAATTGAGATCCAACTTTTAAAAAAGTGTCTTACTTAGGTCTCTTTCAGAAGAAAATTATTAGCGACGTTAGCTCTATTTATAACTTTTATCGCTAAATTATAATATAAATATCAATACTTAATTTTGTAAGTAAATCATTTTAAATATTAATATCACATTAATACTTTTTTTTTGAAAGGGACTTAATTCATGCATTTTTTCAAAAATTGGAATTCAATTAACAACTTTTTAAAAACGGATAGTAAACTGACACATCTGAATGAGAATGAGTATCATCTGACTAATTAAACCTACAAAATAATGATTTTGATTTCAAGTTAAATGGTTATAAAATAAGATAATTATATATTTTTTTATTTGTATGTTTTAATAGATTAAAGCTATGTTTTAATTGACATTAATTTTAATTACTTCTAATAAAATTAATACCTGTCGTTTTAATATAATAAAACAAAGCCAGCAAAGTAAGATTGAGATTAAGTGATTGTAATCAATTACAAAGTTATTTTAATCAATTAAAATAGCATCAACATGATAAGTTTGAGTTTTAAATGATTTTAACATATTATTAAAATGCCATATTAATATATTAAAATGTTCTTTCTTGTTTTGCTAGCAAATATAAAAACATTTTAATAGAATAAAATATATTTTTATGTATTAAAACAGCAAGTCATAAAGGATTCCATACTACTTTTAAAAGCTTTCTAACTCAACAAATAATCAAATCAAGGTTGATGAAGTACTTACAACCTAATTAAAACAAGAAATTACAACTCAAATCATAAATCAAACACAAAAAATGACATCTTCAACACTGCATATCATCAACTTAATATATTATGGTTGAAAACATCAAATGTCATCTCAAAACTTATAATCATCAAATCTTTAAATTTTAAACTTTAATATAAACACACCGCAACATTGAATTTCAACTCTTCCATTGTTATGACTAGAATTTGTCTTCAGATTTTATATTAAGAAAAAATAATAAACATTAACTGATTTAGTTGACTTAAAAATTTCATAAAACCGATACCATAAAGTCAAACATATACAAGTATAGTTTCTTCTATTTACTACATAACTATTAACTATCAATGACTTTGCCATAAACTTTGTGAGTGACTGTTCACATCTAATCAACTTTCCTATTTTTCTAAATTACGAAAATGCATTCCTCGTGTTTAGTCTAGTTTTAAAAATTAATTGTATAAAAACACTTTTGAAAATGAAATTGGTCAAATTTCTTTTAAAAATCAATTATTTGAGATAGGTGAGTAGAAGATTTATTATTTAAAAATCACTTATTTACCATAGGTGAATATAATATTTATGATTATTTATTTAATATGATAAATAATTTTTTTTAATAAGAATAACATCACTTTTTTATTTTCGTAAAACTTTATAAATATTTTTTATCACTTAAATATTATTTTTTAATTATTTTATGAATTGTAATAAAAAATATTTTTATGATTTTTTATTTCCTCAAAGATGTCAATTTGTAATTAAAAAATTATTATTATTTATTAAATGTAACATTTTTGGACTCAAGGGTAACAAAAGAATCACATATACGAGTAACAAATAAACCCGCCTCGTGAGTATTACTCAAATTGGGGATGACTATACATTTTTGTCTCATTCTCATACTCGCTTTCCGTCATTTTTTCATTCCTGTTTAAATTATAAAAATACTCATAGTCTATTAAGTAACCATATATATATATATATATATATATATATATATATATATATATATATATATATTCACATTACACACTTTTTATTTTTTATTTTTTTAATTGATATTTTTTGTCTTATTATGCAATTGTGTTCAAATGATGTACTTCAATTAAATATTTTTTCATTTCTCACATTTAAATATTTCTACTATTTTTTTAATATCTTCATTTATTGTATATTTTATTTTCGCATGAAAATGTTTAACCCTCTCAATTTAAGTGTTCAATAACATAAATATTTCATTTAGTAGGTTGTATAAAAAATTATCCTTTTTATTCCATCATTATTTTTTTTTACATGTGAAAAACTTTTTTTTTTTGCTAAAACAATTTATGTTATCTCTCAACCAACGACTATGTTAATATTTAAAAAATTTTCTTAGATCTACAGTATGTCTCATCTTATCATACCCTTAATTATACATTTGTTTACCTTTGTGCGATTTCATTTCATGGTATCTCAAATTGTTTCTAAGACACACATTTGATATATATTTTTTAATATTTTTATTCGTTATTTATTTTTATCATGTAGAACACTATTTTGATATTTTTTATATAATTATTTTTATTTTATAACTCATTATCATCATGTAATTTTATCAATATTGATTATATAAATAAATTTTATTTGTTATAATATAATAATTTAATGTAATTGTCATGATTTTTTTTATCACCATTCAAAATGTATTGAAGTTCAAAAAATGGAATTATCTATGTTAAAATTCCATTATTATTAGTTTAATCTTTATTATTTGTGATTTTGATAAGGTGATGTATTATAACTTTTATTGGTATATATGTTAGGGAAAAACCTGAGAATCACTTTATTAATAGAGAAATAAAATAAACACAGGGAGACACATACACAACTCTCTCATGCCCTTTAACTCCGAGTACCCACACTCTCCAAAATAATCATTTAACTCAAACTTCACAACGCTCAATATGAAATAAGAGATTTCATTTTAATACAAAAAATTAAAGTAAACAGACATTTAAAATATTTTTTAATTTGAATATTTTTTTTATATATTTTTTAATATTTCTATATTTTATTAGCTAGGTTTCATTAGTGTTATAAAATTTGATAAATGTTTTGATTTTCATGAAATTTTATTTGGTATTCTAATTTAAAGTGTATATAATTGAAATATATACAATTATAGTTTCTTTCTAAATATTTGATATTGAAGAGATAACCCTTCTTTTAATATCAAATATGTGATAATATTATGTTTCTTTAACAATAATTTTGTATTATTTTAATAAAATTAATTAATTGATATGAAAACAATAAGAAAATAAGTATAAATATGATTACGAGTATATACCCATTATCTGATAGAAATGAGTATGAAACAAAATTTAATACCCTGTATATATGGATGAGGCTGAATTTTTTTCTAAAGATGAGAACATGGGATAACAAAACCCGTTTTCAACTTGTCTTATTGCCATCCCTAATTACAATTACTTCTTGCACTCCATCAAATTTGTTCTCGAAACCCCATCAAAATGTTTCCGAAAACTGATTTCTATAAAAGGAAGAAACGTTTGCTCTTTGGAAAAGGAAATCGAATTATTTACTGTATTCCGAAAATAAATTCCAGAAATGTTGGGTGTACGACATGGTGCCGAAAGTAATTACCTAAAGAATGAGGTTAAATTTCTTGGTCAACAGTGGTTCTAATTTCATGGATCCATGGCCCAACTTATACGAGCTCTATAGCTGCATGCTCAGACCCAAAAGAAGAAAAAATATTTGCATTTAAACAATAAACAAAACTATTATGTTTGTGGAAATATATTTAAAAGATTTCAAATTTTTTAAATTAGAAAGAACCTTCTAAGAAGGCTTTGATTTTAGAGATTTTTTTTTTTGAGAAATTCAGAAAAACAGTGTATTCCGAGAGATAATGGTTCAACCAATATACTCGGTTCTGATTTAAAGATATAGGTTCTTATATAAATTCAGGTACATATTAAATACACATAACATCTGCATATAAAATCAAGCTTTACATGAGTTATTTGATGTAGTGGATAGGTAAAAACTAAAAAAAAGAAAAATTAAATATGAACATAAAATTCTAAAATAATATCTGATATGATTGAGGCAGAGTTTGAAAAAAGAAAATCTTAAAAAGTGTAAACTTTATTTAGAAGAGTGGTTGGGAAGAAATTGACCAACCTAACTCAATGTGAATTACGATTACTTCAATGATAAAAAAATATTGTAAGACTAGAAGAAGAAAAACGAGTTAGAATGAGATTAGTTTTGGTAATTTATAATTTAGGTTAAATATAAACTTGTAATTTCAGTTTAATATGATTAAATTTGTAACGAATGACATGCATGTTCGTTGAGATGAAACGATTCAAATTAATTAAGTTGATTTCTTTTTTTTGTAGATTTGATCAAACTTAATCTAATCCAATTTGACTCGATTTCTTATGGGTTGGATAAGAGCATTTAATATCGAAACCTAAAATTGACCAGTTATTAAATAATAATAATTATTATAATAATAATAATAATAATAATAATAATCTAAACTATTCTTTAATTCCCTTGGTTATATATTCAATTCAATAAATAAGTATTTTGAAACATTAAATTGCTTAATCATTCAAATATTAAATAATATAATATTTGTTTAAAAATTATTTTAATGTAATAAAAAAATTAAAAATCATACCTAACGTAATGCGAGATTTTTTTATCGAGTTAAATAATGAATTTACTTAAGCTCACCCTGACCACAACCTTGCAAAGTAAGATATTTATTTATAATAAGTTTGATTAGATCATCTTTTTTAAATTTAGATGAATTGATGGGAAGCATTCTATAATAATTAAACATAGCGGTAAAATGGTCTTTTTAGTTTCTGGGAAAGCTTTGGAAAACATAAAATAACACAGTGTGATGTGAATGTTTAGAAGGTTTTTGAAATTACTTTTTAAAACAAAAAATTATTATTAAAATTTTTAATAATTTAATAATACAGAAATCGAACAAATTTTTGAACATTGAGAAATTGATTAAAAATTTTAATAGAAACCTGAAGATTTTTTTTTTCCAATGCGTCATCAATATCAATTTAACTATGTATGGGTAACATTTGAGAAAGATTTTAAAACTGAAAATAACACTGTTTAGATCCTTATTAAGTGGATAAATTTTATTTTACTTATGTTTGGAAATGTGGTAAGTCTTCAAGCATTTTAGTTTATTGGACTTTTACCAGCCATCAAACTAAAATTAATCAGCAATCAAATAAAGTGTTTTTATTTTCAAATTACAAAATAATCTGATTTATTTATTTTTATTCACTTGGAAAATAATGTTTTTTAATTTAAAATTAGATTTTTTTTTTTACTTGTACTAGGTTAGATTATGAACTTGTGTTGTCCATTATAACACTTCTATTTTAGAAAGCAAGAATATGGTTTGATTACAAGATTTTTAACTTGCCTACTCCTAAAAACTGTGTTTCATAGAAGAAGCGAATACGAGAGAATCTAGTTTATTATATGATTCATACTCTCAAACTCAAACTATGTTTTGAGCAAAATAAGTAAATCATAGAAAATAAAATAAAAATTCTCAATCGTGAACTGTGATTTTTATAGGACATATATGAACACTTTCCTTTCAACAAAAATGAGAATGAATAGTAGACGTTTCTCCCCCATATCCGAATTATAGAATAATATTTAATGAAATACAATTGTATAATATAATATTTAATCAATAATACTTTCCTTTCAACAAAAATGAGAATGAATGGTAGACGTGTCTCCCATATCCGAATTATATAATAATATTTAATAAAATACAATTGTATAATACAATAGTTAATCAAGTAATATAACATCAACTAAATATATTGTAATTCCATATATATATATATATATATATATATATATATAAGAAATGATTTTTCTTTTATATCTTTTACTTGGTCAATCCAAAAAGACTTATAAATATAATGCAGTTCTATAAAAAATACTCATTTAATTATTATACCCTCTCTCATATAGTCATAGTTTTCTTATGCTACATCTCAATGCCAAAGAATCTTTGTTTATAACTTGAAGGTCAATCTTCCTACTTCATTCCAGAAGATTTACACTGATTCCCCGTAAGAACATTATTATGTATCTCCCTTGCTGCTTTAAGGTCCGCATACACCATTATTATAGTTACTTTTTCTAGAGGAAACTCCATTGCTATGCTTGTAGTCGAAAAAATGGCTCCGAGCTAATTGAGAGTATGACATCCAATCAAAGCGTTGTATGAGGTGTCAGCTTCCACCAATATGTACTAAATTTTGAGAGTTCACTATGCTTCACTTTAGTCAAAATTTTTAAGTAAGTCAATACAATCCTCGGTGTGAACTGGTTCTCTTGCATGAGAGTTGAGGGGATGTCAAGTCATTGAAATGTTTACCAATATAAAACATTTGTCGAGCTTTATTGGTCGATAAGAATTTTTCTAACCCCAATTGACAACGGTGACAATGACAATAACAAAATAATCTTGTTAGAATTGATTCACGGATTAATTATAGTATGTGACTCATTCAAAATATTATGATGGATCCAAATGTAATTTAATAAAATATAAAGACTTATTGATTATTATAGAAAATTATAATAAAATAAAATAAAGTTCAATGGACATTGGGTTATGAAATGAGATTAAGGTTCTATCTCTAGAAATAAAGTTTTTTCACATTAAATTATCAAGAAAGAAATCCTGAGAGAAGAAAGAAAGACAAAGAGATAAATTGAGAAAAAAAGGTTAGAAAATAGATATTAAATAACACATTCTCATTGGATCTCTCATGGATTAAAGTCAGTATCATACTATATTATGTATGTGAATGTGTAAGAATAATGAATCTTAACACCTTAAAATAGTTTTTTACGAGGTTAAATATGTTTTTGTCCCTCAACTTTAAGTGAAAATTGTAATTAGTCCCTCTTTGAAACTTAGACCCAATTCAGTCCTCCAACTCTAAAAATGTGTGAATTTAGTTATTTTAACCAAATTTTGTTAAGTTTGTTTGACATTTCGAACACATTTTTTAGCTAACATTCAACTAACGTTGAGGTGGAATTATGTTAAATATTATAAACAACTCAAATGCTATCATGAAATGTGTTCGAAATGTCAAATAAATTTAACACAATTGGGTTAAAAGAACTAAATTTACGTACTTCTAAAATTGATGGACTAAATTTGATCAGGTTTCGAAGACGGACTAATTCTAATTTTTACTAAAAAGTTAAGGCACCAAAAACATATTTAATATGAGAAAAATTGAGATTTTTATATTTATAGGAAAAAAAATATGAAAGTGAAAAAGAAATCTGTTTTCAGTTTAATAACCATTTTATAAATAAATGATAATTTTTTCAATTTAAGATATATCTGCATTTAATATTCAAATTTAAAATTATTAATCAAACAAATATCAATTAATTTATTTAATATTCATATGATAAGGTAATAATGACAAAGCTTAATTAAGTTTCCATAGGATATACAGAGTCACATTTATCTATAAAAGAAATACCAACCTGAAAATTTTCACGCCATATTATACACTTGTTATTAAAATATCAATTACTTAAAATTAAGATAGAATAAAATATTTTTGTCAAAATTTAAAATTATAATTAATAAGATTTTTAAATGTTATATAATTTTAAATTAATTATAACCCGTTTCAATTTATTTTTGTTATGATATTATTTATAAAATGAAAAGATTCTGTGAGAGAAGCTAAATCTGGTGGTGAACGGTGGTTGTGCAATGAGAGTGACCAGCCACTCTAAGTACAACACTGTGAATAGTTTCATCAAATAGTTACACAGTTATGTTCTAAAATCAACTCCCTGAACACCAATTTCTAATTTCAAATGGATTGGTTTTTTCAACTCTCTGTGGCTATCTTCATTGCGTTCGTAATCGCATTCAGAGCTCACCGGAAGAAATCCCTCAGCAATTCTGGCGCTATTGCAGGGTTCTTCGTCATGGCTCTTCACATTTTTGTGGGATACAGGTTATTCTTCTTCACCCTTCTCCTCTCTTTTCTTCTGGGTGGCCCCAAAAAATAATCTTTCTGTTCCATTCGTTTGTGGGTCGTCAAGGTTTGGGGCTGTGCTGCTTGCCTTCTTCTTTTCTTCGTCCACTCTCACAAAGTTTGGAGAGGATAAGAAGCGAACACTCGATCCTGAATTCAAACAAGGTGGACAAAGAAACTGGTGAGTTCTTACTTTTTTGTCTGCTTGCAGCTTTTTGATTCTGAGTATATCTTTTTGAAAGGTCAACTGGTTGTGTGTTTTTGTAAGTTAGGAATGATTGCTGCCTTTATTTGAATGAATTATGTTATGGAATTACCCATACGATGATTGAGATATTTCTTTGATGTCACTGAGTTTAGGATGGGTTTTTTCTTTTTCTATCAAATCTTTCACATAAAAGTTTGTCATTTTAGTTTTTACCTGTGTGTACGAGGATCCCAACTTTATCCACACTAAGTTTTTGTCTTCCTTTTGACTAAAGTTTCCTTGTTTTTCTTATTTTCAGGATACAAGTTCTGGCCAATAGTGGCATTGCCTCGGTTCTGGTTATAGCTATATGGGTGCTTACTGAAGGCCAGGATAAATGCTTGAACTCTAAAGACTCACCTTTGATCACGGCTCTCATTGGTGCTGTTATCGGCCATTATTCCTGTTGCAATGGGGATACTTGGTCTTCGGAGCTTGGAATTCTCAGTGAGGATAAGCCCCGTCTAATCACAACCTTCAAGGTGAATAGTGTCTTGGTCAAAGTCCTTTATTCTTTGATCATTCTGTCCATTCTGTCCATTTTGGTGTTTTCTTCTTTAGTTCAACTTATTCATGAATGTTTTGTCATTAAGTCTCAGGAATTTGCTCAATTAATGTGTTTGGTTGATGTTACAAGCTCCATTTCCCATAATCTTGGCCATTTTCTTGAAAGTCACCCTTGTTCAATTTGGATTAAAATTCAATTTTGGTCCATCATTAATTTCTGTTACTTATCCTAACCGTGTCAGACACACTCCCTTATTCAACACAAATGGAGACTTGTGTGTGTTCTCCTAACTTCATTCTGCAGTTTTTGTACTTTTGATACAAATACAAACAAAAGTACTACGATAGAATTTTATTAGTTGATGCTAACTTTTAAAACGTTGGTTTTATCTTTTAGTTAAAGATTTGTACTTAAATGCTAGTTTTATATGTTGCACTATGCCCATGTTGTGTCTTCCAATTTCTAAATTTTTGTCATATCCCTTGGCCCATGTTTAATCCGTGCTTCCTAGATCGGTAATGTTTTGGCTCTCAGTTTAATCTTTTGTTGATAACTTTTTTACAATCTAGTCGCTCTCAGATCAAATTCAAACCTATCAGTCCCTCCATGGACCACCTGATTCTGAGAAATACGGAAAGTAGCCAAATTTAGCCTCAATCTGATATATTATTAGAATGGTCTTTACAAGGTTAAGCTTAGCTTTATGTTAGTGATAAATTGGTAAATAGGGTGACATGTACTAGATGGACACTGTATCATATGAGTCTAATGATGATAGCTAGTTATTCCATCTGGCTCACTGGCTCAAGTTGCTATGGAATTGAAGATTAAATGTGAAACTTGCTTACTGGAGGGACTAAATTGAGACCAAAAATAGGTTAGTGAGGGAAAAATACGACTTTTGTCAAATATTCAACCTAACCATTTCATGAGTGATGGAAGTGAGTATAACCGGAGGCTATGCTTGGTGGGGCATTGGAAGCACGTAAGGGTGAGTGAGCATGATGTTACAATGTCATTAACATTCACATTGCAGGATAACGTAACAACCCTACCCTTATTATGTCATGAATAGGGATGTTATTGTAACACCCATATCAGTTCTGTTCCTAGAAATGACAAATTCGTGAAGTTTATTTGTGAGGTTTGAAACCTCAAAGGGATTTTAAGATTCTGAGCCTCCCTAAATTATTTCTCACATTCTGTTCTTATGGCATCCGTGTAAAAGGCATGTGGTTACAAATTCATTTGTTTTGATTATCAGCATGTGAAGAAAGGTACAAATGGTGGTGTGACAAAAACAGGAATTCTCGCAGCTGCAGCAGCTGGAAGCGTGATTGGATTGTCATTTGTTCTTCTGGGTTTCTCAACTACAAGATGTGAATCCAGTGCAGCTTTTAAGCAACTACTGGTCTTACCCATTGCTACCCTTGCAGGACTATGTGGAAGTCTCATTGACTCTCTCTTAGGTGCAACATTACAATTCAGTGGATTTTGTTCTGTTCGCCGCAAGGTAAATTTTCTTACACCACCTATAAAGAATATTCTTCACATGAATTTCTATGTTGTTGCATTGAGAAATTTCTCACACCATCTTGCAGGTTGTTGGAAAGCCAGGACCAACAGTGAAAAAGATTTCTGGTTCCAATGTTCTTGACAATAATGCAGTGAATTTTGTATCAATACTGCTGACCTCATTTTTTACCGCAATCGCTTGTTGGTACATTTTCTGAAGTCATCAAAAGAAGCTATTGTGGCCAAAAGGTCACAGAGTTCAAAAACTTGTGACTCTGGTGTTAGACTGTTAGTTCTGTATTCTCATTCGTCTAATGTGGATTGCATCAACATTTGATTCACAACCGTGTCTGATTCTAGAGCACACGACATTTTTAGCATATGTTAGTTTATTATTTATAGTCCATATCAAACAAACAATGGTTGGTTATTGTGGTGCACCTAGTATTGATGTATATAGCTAGAATAGGTTTAACGAGATATAGCAGAACTCGTCCGAATGTGGATCAACACAAAACTTCATTTCAACAACTAAATTGTTATGAGCCCAATTATAATGCTAGTGGCTTAAATGAGATATGGTTTATACTTTTGATTTCCTATTTTTAACTGCACTCTTCTAGAGAAAGAAAAAAAAAAACTGAAATAAAAACCTTGTTCTAGAATGTTTATTTAAAAAACATTTTTGATATGTATTACATATGTTTCCAAAAAACTTATTTTGTAATGCATTTTATATGTTATGAGAAATTTATTCTTAAAATCTTATTTTTAGAAATTCTCTGTCGAAAAATTTCTCTTGAGAATCATGTTTTCGAAATTCTAACAGGAACGTTTCAGAATAGATAAGTATGTTCGAAGGAAAAGTCATAGGAAGATGTTAGAGTTCCATTGTTCCAGACTCTCAACCTATTAGCAATACAAAAAAAAAAACTTAACTTTTAGCAATACAAAAACTTGATTGTTTCAGGGTTGCAATGACCTTTTGCTTAGAGTGATCATGGGTTTTTCGTACTTGCTCAATTTTCTCAATCTTCACCCTAAATCCATTATAGTTGGCCTAACCAAACCCAAACTTTACATTCTGATTCTCTTAAATCCATCAACACTAACGCTTTTCATGGACCTCACTTAACATTTCAAATCAAACCTCACCACTCACTCTACTTACTTACCTACCCTAAAATATATAGTAGATTCTTACCTCTTAAAAGATACTATCTATTTTAAAAAAGAGATATTTAAAACGTTTAAAAAGAGTAATATTTTAATAAAATTTATGTCCATTTTAATTTTCAAAATTACAAAAAAGACAGGACTTCTCCGGGTTATTTTTATTTCTTGACAATCAATTTTTTATTATCGTATTTTTCATCTTCTTTTCTTACTCTTAATCTAAAATATAATTTTTAAAAACCAAGAAACAAACACACCCTTATGTACTTCCTCCAACTACATTAATATGTTATTCAGTTTTCGACATTTGAAGATGTTTTATCCACATTACTCTCATAGGCATGCATGCATGCATGCATGGGACAGAACATCTAAATATAACTTCTTGATAAACTTTATAAGGGTTTTGCTTTACTTTTCTGGTAAAAAAACAAATAAGCATTGTTGTGGCCACCATTATATGTAAATTCAAAGATGAACTCATAGAAACTGTTGAATACCATGCCTATTCAAATTTGGACCCCAAGAGGGCTCCATTTCATCACTCTGCACTAGAATCACCACGCCTTTTGCCGACAACATAACACGATAAAGGGTCCCCAAAATATTCATAGTTTATTCTTCATTTATAACCATTACATTATCACCAGAGTAACTTGCGCCAAATTAAAATATTCAACAAACAGAGAAAATAAATGGTACTTGTTAGGTCTATGCCTCCTTGATCATAAAGTAATTTTGATCACAACCATAAGTCAAAAGTAACACACTCATATCAGAAAGTCTCATGTTCATCTATGTAATTATTACTTTTAGATAGATACACAGAGAAGGAAGTATATGATGATAATATTTTCATAGGACTTTTACAGGGGATGGTGACCCTTATATCTAGGGGCAGCAGCAACATAACACATCCAAACAGCACTCACAGGTTTCATAGCAGCAGAAGCAGCAGCACAAGGCAAAGAAACTGCAGGTGCAAATCCCAATGAAAATCTCCACCAGTCAAAAAATGACAGCAAAAAACAAAATGAAATTGATAACAGTGCACACTGTGAAAGGAAAAGGGAATTATGAAGTGTCGAGAAGAATGAGAGCAACATGATGAAAATTGAATGATGTATGTGGTAGAGTGAGAAGAGCAATGATAACAAAAAATTTAACAACAAAAGCAAGAATGATAAGTATGCAAACAAACCAAGCGTAAAGGAATCCCTTTTCTTGGTGGCGTCTGCGAACGTGTTCCACATAACTTGGTTCTTGGTACTGTGCAGGTGCATACATTTTTTCTCCCCTTATGTGTGTGTGGTTGAAGTTAAATGTTGAAGATGATGAAGCTATGCACAAATGAAGCAATTTATGGGTACCAAAAGGGGGATTTGTTATTTTCATTTCACTTTTTCTTATCAACTAAGTTTCCTTTGTGCCAACTGCCATTCAATTAATATCTGTTCCTTCTGTGAATGTAGGATGCTTTGATTGACTATGCTGAGCACAAAACCAATTCACTCAAACAAATTGAAGGAAAATTTGAAATTACCAATTCTCTTTATAGATGAATAATGTTGAATAAATAAAATTAAATAAAAATTTTTATTACCTGATATAAATGATAAAAATTTCATGAGTTACTGCTCTCATTTAAATTCATATTTTAATATTTATAAATTCATAAATATATTTTTGACATGATATTTTTTTTATGTAAAAATTATTTTGTTATAATAATAATTATCAAAATCTTAAATGTTATTTTTTAAAATTAAACATTTATTATATTTATTTTATTCATTCAAAATAAAAAAGAATTCTAACATGGAAGCTCTATGAATTTCATATAAGCTCTATGAATTTTCTAACATAGATTTTCGTCCAACAAGGAACTGGCTCGCCCAATAACCATCAACTGGAGAAAAAAAATTCACATTTTTGCTCGGTAAGTCAGCCTTGTTCGACGATCCCCCTTAGCTACTAGATTCTTAAAAATAAAAATTCATCAAGCGACTATTTCGCTCTCTTAGTGATTGTTCCTCTCACCCAGTGACCAAGCCTATTTTATTATACTTGTTTGATGAGTTGAGCATCTAGATCTCAATGGATTACAAGCCTTTCATTTTTCGCACAACAAAGGTTTGGCTCGCTTAGGGAGTCTGTATAAAACTAAAAACCTTCAAAATATACCAGTTTAAATAATTGGCTCTAAAAGGTATTTTTTTTTATCTATTTTTCAACCACATTAGCAATGAATTCAATTCAACAAAAATCAACAAGAGCCAATTCAATCCAAATTGGTATATCTACTCTCAAATATGACTCATTTCGTTCACATTAAAATGCCCTAATTCAACATAGCAACAACATAACCAACAAATTTACTTCAATCATCTCCCCGCAAATATCATAAATAAGAAATTCATATGTTCTCAACAAAATCACACAATCTATTTAAATAACTAGCTCCCTCCCATAATCCTAACACCACATGTGCTCCTCACACAATCTAAAAAATCATGCCGAAATTGTGGGTTTCAAAAATACAAATATGAATTAAAAAAAAAACACACACACACATACACTTTTAATGACAGTTGTGTAAAATAATTGTTGTTGTTTCATGAGTTTTTTTTTCTACTTTGAACGACAATTCTCATTGACTGTCGTTATTTTACGCTTTGACGACGACTCTCACAACCATCGTTATTTTTTTTGAACTTTTAACGACAGTTAAAATAACGAATATTGAATCTTCACATGTCTATTTTAACCATCATCAAATGCTCAACTTGTAGTAGTGATACTTTTGATGAGTTAGTTGTGTCGTCCTATATGCCAAAAATACTAAGGTGGATTCATATATTCAAAGAGATGAAGAATAAGTCTGAATCTTAAAGAAAGATGACAAAGAAGAATTGGAAAAAAAAAAAATAAAGATATGATGATTTTTATATACCAAAACTTGACTACTAGAAATTTATAGTTATAATTTGATCTTTTAATAATATAATAATAGAGAGTCATCTATAAAATAATTATCACTCTTAAACTATTTTCTAATTCCTCACGGTTATTGTTTCTATAACTTTTATTGCTTGAAAAGTTATGAACCTTTTATTTTAATTTTAATTAACTTTATAAATAAATATTATTTATTTATCTACAAGTTAAACTTAGACACAAGAAATAGTTTTTTTTTTTTTTTATGGTTTAGAAGGATTAAGATATATGTAAAAAATATTTTTCTAATAAATTTAGAATTTGGATGTTTGGTAGCTGACAAAGTTGTAAACTCTTAACCAAGATTCCCTCGTGTAAAATTTGTTATTTAAGCCAATGACTAAAGTGTATTAAATTATAACTCCTTGATATATTTTTCTAAACTATGAATCCATGTGTTATCTTGATATATTTCATTTAATATGAAAATAGTAACGACTATATAAATTTGTGTTTTTTTTACAGATGCTGTGTAAACTTGGTATTAATTAAGATATAATAGTATTAGTAAGTTATATCAAGAAGGTGTGATACACAAGCAACTAAAAGTTGAGACTCTTTAAGTATATGACAAGTGTTTGATTCTATTTATGTGAACCGAAAAGTATTTGATATAGAATTTCTCCTTCAACCAATGTTTTATATTCTGGGAGATTAATCTTACTTTTGTGGAATCAAACAGTGTTGATGTTATGTTAGAAGATAACAATGGACACCAAATACCAAATGTGAAGAGTGTATGTAATGGCAGAAAAGGAAATCTGTGAACATATTAAATTGTGAGTCCTTAAAGTCAAAAACTTCCATATCTGTGATGCAAAAGTTATGACATTAATTGTTGAAAAAGAGAGTTGAATATTGATTAGTCCAAACCAAAGAGGAGACTGATAACAGTGGCGTAAAGGGTGAACGCATTAAATCTAAAGTCAACTTTTTGAGCTTCGTTGCTTGCAGTAGGTAAGTAAGACATAAACATATCCCATTAACCACGTAATTAGAAGCTTGCCATCAAAAATAAAACATCAACACTACTTTTACTCCATTTTCTTCATACAGATAGCTATGAAACTTGTTATTTTATTACAGTAATAAAAAAAATTGTATAAGTATCTGAAGAAGAGATTAAGATAAAGTTGAATTTTAGAATTTAAGCATAAAAATAAAAATACTATAATTAAGTAATCCCTGTGTAGACTTTGCATGGGTTAAAGTAGAGGTTTACATCATTCCCCGCCAAAGAGGTCAATCTTTTGCCTCTGTTAAGTAATGTGTGTCATGTGGGTGACTCATTTATCAAAACTCACTTTGTCTGATTATTTTATACAAATATGAAATCTTTTAAAAATAAGAGAAAATAGAGAGATTTTTGATGAAAAAGAGAAGGAAAATAGAGTAAGTGGAGCAGGTAAAAATAGATGTAACTTTTTTGGTTTTAACTTGGCATTATAGGGAGAGAGGCATAGAATAGAATAGAGTGGGACCAGGAAGTAAGAAAACTGAAAAAAGAGTCAGGGTTACGGTGCTGACACTGCAAATAATTGCACGCACGAATAACCCACCGACACACACATGCTCTCTCTCTGCTATGCTTTCTCTGCTCTGTTCTCTGCTACTCCTAACAACAAAACAATAATGTTAAATAATAATAACACAATCAAATATCACTGCCTACTTTCTTTCTTTTTTCTCAATTCAAATAACCAACCTTTCTAACCATTAACCATTATGCATTATGCAACACTCCTCCCTCAGTCACCACAATTTTTGAGGCTAGTAAGTATGTATTTGTATACATACAAACAAACATACGTACGTACATACCCTATTGTGCCAACAATAAAATGGCACAGATAAATAAAAACTCAAGAACCACACCACTATTATGTAATTTTAATTAGAAGCTTAATTAGGCTTACATAATCATCATAATATCATATCATAACTCAAACCAATTAATTAGCTTAGCATGCCACTGAGCATGTAGCAGATTTTACTGGGACTAAACCACCTACAGAAGAAGATTGAACACTGGCAGCAGCAGCAGCAGAAGCAGCAGCTTCTAGGCGTTCCCATGTTAGTCTTCTCCTCTCAGCTGCAGCACTTGCAGCTGAATCTTCTTCTTCAATCCTGCGTTGGCATGCCAGTACCAACTCCTCGTCCATCTGAGACAGCATCTTCCTTATGTTCTGAGTCAGATTCAGCACTGCTTGGTTCCAGTGACTTTGAGCATTATGTACAAGTGCTGAGAACACCAGAGGCAGAATCACCTGTCGGTTTTGCGTTATCAGATTCAGAATGTGCTCATTGTTCCATAGCAAATGTGCTCGTTCAGCCACCTGAATATTATCATCAAGGCATCAATAAACAATCATACCAAAAACACAACCATTTCATCATCTGTTTAGAAGCAGTGTAGAAAAAAGTACCTGATAATGAGAACTGTTGAGGCAGTGAGCCATTCGTCGAAAGAGAGGGATCATGATCTTCTGAAACTCAGCCATGCTAGTCATTTCCAAAATCTCTTCCAACTCACTGATGAACATGAGCTCCTTTTGGCTATTTGTTACTGGCCAGTACTTCAATAGTCCCTTTATCACCGAGCTGGCCAGTCTTTGATCCTTCTCTATGAACTGTACAACACAATATGTTAACTGCTGGTGGTAAATGCCAACGGATTTAGGTTTGTGCAGAGGAATTAAAGCCCTCCACAAAAATATCTTATGCTCTTCCTTCAATGGCAAGGCAAATCCACTGATCACACTCCCAAAAATCTCAAGCATCTCTGCGATCCCGTTATGCCGCTCCGTCTCAAAAACAAAGCGGTAGATGATGTTGCTAACGGATTTCCGTATGAAAGGCCTGTGAACCATGAATTTCCCATAGATTCTATGCAGAATTGTTTTCAAGCAATCCCTTTCTCTGGGGTCCTCAGAATCGAAGAGGTCAAGTAATCTTAAAATGAAAGCATGATCTATATGTGCTTTTGCCACCTTCACATCAAGAGAGTTATAGTTGATGAATTGGAGTAGTAGATCGTAAACAACTTGCAAGTGAGACCAGGCAGGATCAAACATTGGTTCCTCGTCTTCTGTTTCTCCACCACCACTACTTGTTCGAAATTTAGGTGGGAAAACCCTGAACAAATTAGTTGCACACATTTTACACAAAGCCGCGATTGCTGGTTCTGTGAACTTGACAGATCCAGAAGAAACAAAATCAACAAGCTCCAACAGCGTTTGTCGTTTGAGATCTTGCTCTGTACTGTTCTTGTCAGGATCACTCATGTCATAGACTTTGCAGCAAAGGTTTAACTTACTAATGAACAGGCTTTGCTTCTGTGTGTTTGAAACATCTTTGAAGGACAGACACGGGTCGACTGCTTCCACTCCAGCACTCATGCTTGCAGGGAAAACAACCGAAGATACCCTCTTCACGACATTTAATTTGCTTGAAATGGTGCTTCCAACATTTGTACACTGAAAAACATTCCCAAAACTTGTAGAATTGCTAGAGTCACTCCTTGAAGAATCTGATGAGTCAGATTTTGGCACCTTCTTTGGCAATTTGCTAAGAATTTGCTTTATCATGGTGGCAATCTATCGAGAACGCCTGCAACCAAATTATCACTCTCCATTAAAAGCTCAAACCAAACCCCAGGAGTTCTTTCAAGTTGATTTGTCATGTAACAATAAAATCAGCTTGCTTTAATGTAATCATTCAACAACATAACAAAAATGAAAAACAAGGCACGTTTACGAGACATAGAAAGTGTAATCAGGACCTGCTTGGAGATTACACCAGAACATCAAACATTAAGAACTAAAGAAAAATTGCCAAATATTCTGTAAGAAAGAATATTAGACCAAGTATGAAGACTAACTCAATATGCTCGAGAAGATTCATAATCTGAAGAATAATGCAAAAGCATGGGATATAAGTAGAGAGAGAGAGAGAGAAGATCAAGAGAGAAACACTACTCTTTGGATAAGGGGAAGTGACAAAGGAATTGAGGATAGTCAAAACATAAGTTTCTGAAAGTAGGTACTTTGGTATGCTTTCCAAGAACAGTTAGCAGCATATTCTAGCCAGATCTACCAACAGTTTATAAATTGGTATCCATAGATATTATTGAATTCGGTGCATTTGTATGAATCTCAGTAATTTTTCAACTACAAACTACAATTAAGCACCCAAAGATGTTGTAGACTAAAAGACCAGTCATTTCCCCAAGCACCAGGCGAACATACTAGAACAAGTTCATATCAGAAAGTCTCGGAATCAAACAAGATAAAAGAGGGGACTGGAAGAGAAAATACAGAAAAAGAAAAATGTAAACGACCCATTTAAGGCAAGAAATTAACAAAATTAAAGGCTTTGTAGAAGCAGCCCAACAGTGGGTGGGTAGAACCGAGATCTGGGTCTGAAAAATAGAAGAAGAAATAGAAGAATCACAACCACTTGAGGAACCATTAAGGACCTTGTACCTGACAAGATCATTACCAGTACTAGAAAAAAAAAATTAATACTTCAGTACATAACAATTCAGTTAAACTCCAAAGTGAGTTCAAAACAGGAACCCCACCAAAATTAGTATATTTAAGAACAGCTGTTGAGAGAGAGTATGAGTAAAAGAAGCAGAAAAGACCAACCTGGTTTCTGTGAGACCGAAGCAAACCCTCTTAAGAAAGAGAGAGAGAGAGAGAGAGAGAGAAGGGAAGCAGCAGCTAGTCAGAGAAGAAGTTTAACTTTAACGGTTTGCATAAAGATGTAACAAGGTGCAGGAATAGGTGAAATGGGAAGAGAGAGAAGAAAGAAGAAGAAGAAGAGGTTTTTGGAGGTGAAGAGTGAAGAGTGAAGAGAGAAAATGGCGTTTGATCCAAAGAAGAATGCTAGATTTGGAGAATGGATGGAAAGGGAGCATTTTGATGCATCAAGATGGATCCCTCCATGAATGGCAGGCACTATGGTGAGAAAGAATTTCTCTCTGCTTTTTTTCCTCGATTCAAGAGAACAAACGACGCCACATGTTGTTGGTTTAGTTAATGTTGCTTTGTTACTCACAACACAACCGCATCGCAGGTACAACTACAACGCTCCAATCTCCACCCAACCCAACTTAAACTCCATCTTAATCTTCACTTTACACTCCCTCCTGCACAGTGAACTCAATTATATAAATATGACTAATTTACGAAAGCCAAAAATATATGTTACAATTATATATATCAAACGAAAAGTACACGACCACGTAGGTAGATACTGAAAAAAAGAAATACATGTATATGATTATGAAATGGTTAATTCGGTTATTGGTTTAGTTTTATGATTTATTTTATTACTTGTTTTGGTTGGACAAAAAGGTGCATAGGGCATAGTCCTACATAGGGTGATTACGTAAAGTGAAAATTGGATGCCCAATTTCGAGGCTAGATTTTTGGAGTTACGGAGAGATAGAGAGAGAAGGTAGATGAATGAATGAATGATGAGTGTGTGCGATGGATGAGAACAAAATAGAGAATCACGAAAAGTAAGGGACACAATCACCGCAAACACAGACACAGAAGAGGAGATAGGGAGGGTAAAAAAGTTAGATATGGCAAAAATTATCATCGTTCAACACCAAACACAACACATAAATTACCAATGTCCTGTTTCAACTGTAAAAACAAAACATTTTCTTCTTTCCACCCAAAAAATATCTTATTTTACGTTATTTATAATAGTTCAAATTCAAAGTTATGCATTAGGCTTTAGATAATGGAATAGTTTGGGTTTGCAATTTACAAGAAAGCTCCTCTTGTAAGGAACATGTATGTACTAAATTGAATATTGTATATTAATGTGGTTTAAAATTTTACCTCGGTAATCAAAAACCGTTTGTTCAACCATTTAAATCTCTCCAACAAACATAGCATTCAACCCATTAAAATAAAGAACACCACAGATTAATGACTGTGGTTGCACATATAACTATTGGCCAACTGTATAATATATTTTTGTTTTTAAATTTTACTTGTATGTATACATTATTATTCCTAAAGATCCAAAAACCAATAGAAAGGAATAAGAGAAAACATACCAGAAAGACATGATACCTAAGTGTTACAAAGATACTGCATATATGATCTCTAAATATTTCAATAAATGCTGAAATTTGTTTAAATATGAATGTTTGAGAAAGGTTTACTCGAGATATAATAATAATAATAATTTAGTTAAATTCACATAATATAACAAAATAATATTATTTTTAATCTAAAATCTTAAAGCATTAATTTTATTAGTATTAGTATTGTTCAACTTTTATCATCTTTCCCGTTAATTTGCAACATCTACCCATTTGCATGAGATGAAACATACAATTTTCAAGTTTTGATGTTGTGGTATAAAATACTTAATCATCACTTTTGTTTTTTTTCCTCTCAAAAGATGGTTAATATGTGACTCCATTTAACCCTTATATTTGATCATGACATTCCTACTTTTCATGCTAAAGCTATGTTTGAAAGCTTATTGAAATAAGACAAATGTTTTAACCTTCAATCAACAAGACAAAGTGAATGGCAGATCCATGTAATGTAATCATCACTACGCTGCCCAGATAATATGAAATTTAAGTTTAGTTTGAGTTATGAATATTAATTAGTAATAAGAACTCATGTTTTCTTATTTTGATCCTGATCTTAACTAATAACACAATTACTAATTTGCTTGAACGTCAAATAAATCCTTTTTAAATAAGTGTTTTTTTTAAATTGCTGATTTAGAAAGTAGATATGATTTGTTTATTAAAAAACAAAAACTGTTTATCTTTTAAAATAGTTAGACAAAAACTTAAAAAATACATAAATATACTTATATTGTTAAAAAACATTTAGAAAAAATAAGCACAAACAAAATCATTGTTAAAAAAGACTGCTTTGAAAATTAGTTAATAAATTTTATAGCTAAACAATGTTTACACAAAATAATAATCCAAGACAGAAAATCATAATACATGTTCTTTTTAATTAATAAAAGGGATGAGATTGATTAAAAAACTGAAAATTAAGGTTGATGATGATCAGGAGCAAATTAGAGGAAAAAATATGAAATAAAAGAAAAATGAGAGACATAATTAAATGCTAAATGTAGAGTAAATATCTCGTTATTTATCTGTCTTAGCAAGTTAGAATTTAAATCAACTCAAAATAAATACATATATTCAATAATAAAGATTAACATCTTCATACTATATACTCTCGTACAAATATGATAAAATAAAATTCATGTAAAAAAATTATAAAAAGAATGGGAAAACAGTGCCATAGTTAGGTTACCCAGGAGAATCCCAAACCAAAACATGAAACTTTCAATGTTCAGCTGCATCTTCCATCAAATTCCAAATCTTACTCTCTTATTTTATTAGAAAATGTTACAGTATATAATATTATATGTATAAATAAAAATATTACTCTAATATAAGTTTTGCGTATTTAGATTTCTTTAATTTGAAAAATCTACATAAAAATAAGTTAAAACACTATTTTGTATTTATAATTAAATATGTTTTTATCTTTAGTGAAAATTTTGAAAATATTAAACCAATTTAATCTCTTAATTCTATAAATACGTGGATGTAGTTATTTTAATCAAATTTTATTAAATTTATTTGATATTTTAAATACATATCATTATATTATTTTGGTTTGTTTATAACATTTGACACATTTGACACATGTTCATTTCAAGTTCAGCTAAAAAACGTGCGCTTAAAAAGTTAAATAAACTTTAACAAAATTTGGTTTAAAATATTAAATTTACGTATTTTTAAAAATAAAAAACTAAATTAATTTAATATTTAGAAAAAAATTAATTTTAATTTTTATTAAAATTTAAAAAATAAAAAACATATTTCATCCCATTATTTGTTATTTATCGAATGAAGTGAATATTGCATCGAATGGAGGAGCCATGTAGAGTTTGAAACCTGGTAGTATCTGCCACCGGTGATTTTTAACTTTTTCTTGAAATCATCAAAGGGAGAAAACAGTATCAGAGTAACCTTCAAAAATTACTGTTTTCTTCTGCAACAGTATACGGATAAGAGTGTGAATGAACACTCAGCTACTAAACTGTTCTATTAGATTTCGAACACAGCTGTTGATCATAATTGGCTTTTAAGAAAATAATTAGGGCAAGATTATGTCTCTTAGTAATCTTTAACAGTTATTTGTTATAGGCACAGGAAGAGAAGTTAAAAATAATCTTTTTAATTAGATACTGCACAAACATGTAAAAAATATATATTAACAATATAAATATATTGATGTATACACACCAATAAAATAATAACCATGACTATTGATTCAAAATTTAACAGTTAAAATAATCAAATTAAATTACATTGATCAAAAAGAGAAACAATACAGAAAATGTACATAACAATTTTATATTTTAATCACATGTATTTTTCTTATATTTACCACTTTTAATGATTAAATAACAGAATAAAATATTTTACTTCCTTTACTTTACACATAATAATATAATTATTAAACTCAACACAAATTATTATTCAGCAAGATTTTATTTTATGATTATATTTGCTAAACTAGTGGAAACTAAAAGATTAGGTAAACCTATGAGACTAGCTAGTAATTAAAAGTTTTCAACTTGTACTTAAAATTTGTTAAAGCAGTTTTAATGGTTGGTCCTTCTATATATGATTAAAGTATTGTGATAAATGTAGAGGTAAAATTTACTGATCCGCCAACATCTTATTAAAGTTATCGTATTAGATAATTAACATTATTTTTTTCTCAATATCATAAATTATATTATTTGATGAAAATGAAATTTTATTTTACTTTTAATATTTTGAATATGTTCAATTTTGGACTATAGAGTGTGTCCTAGCTTCTTATTATTATAACCACTAAAGGTGTGTAAAGGAAAAGTTGCAATTAATGGATGAAGTTGAAACATAGAGAGTCTAAACAAAGGTGTAATAGGAGATACCTAATTTTGTGATATTACAATTTCAAGTTTTTTGAATGATTAGTATTTTCCATTGTCTGGACCAATTCTTTTTTTTTTTCTAAAAATTAAAAATTATACGAAAACTAAGTAGATCAAATTAAAAGTTAAATTCACAATCTTTCAAAGTCATCTTATCACTCCTAAAAATAAATTATCATAATTGTATTATATCTAATGACTAAATGTATTATCTTTTTCTTTCTCAAAAATTTCATTGCATGACATGTCCTATTATCTTAGTCATGCAAACAAATTACTTGAATTTTGTACAACCAGTGGTTCCTTAAATTACACTACGTACTTTTCATTTATGTTTTTTTTAATCTAAACATCCATAGAACTTGGCTTTGAAATGTAATGAGTGAAAGATTTGTTATACTATATCTTATTAACTTTCCTTGCAAATTTTTATATTACATATTAGCCATTTTTAATACAAAAACCATTGTGTTTTGTATAAGTAAAATAAAATATATAAGCATTATTTTTACTAACAAACTTCAAATTTATCATATTGTTTTATACTAAATGCATTATTTTATTCTTGTTATATTCAAATTTGTATTGTTTGTTCTAATTTTCAATCTGTTGAATATCATCTTTCTCATCACAGTATATTCTCAGGAGTGAAACCCAAAACAAGACTATAATATCCTAATAAAATTGTTTTGATTTCTTTTCATCAAATTATACATAACTCAGATTAACTAAAAAAAACTTTTAACAACATCAAGATTTGGAAAAGCAACACATTCTTTTAGTTCCACATACCAAAACCCTATCGTCATTTCACGGTCTCACACAATAATTTTCAGAAATAAATTTATTTCATGCAAAGACAAAGAGAATTGGATTTAAAATTCATTCCAATTTCTCACTATTTCTTATCATACTAACACTTATGTTAAATGTATACGATGACTTCTACATTGACATACTTTAGAAAGATAAGCATGTTTTAAATCATAAATGTTGGGTGAAACTTTTAGTTGAAGTAACTGAAAATGTATATTTGACAGAACTGCTATCTTCTCTATAAATTTGAGAGTTTTGTTACTTTGATTTTTTTTTTAAATTTAACTCAAAAATTTTGTTATTGAAAAATTAACAAAAAGTATATCATTATCAATTTATTTTAGGACATTGAATAAATAAACTAAATGTTATATACAATATTATGATAGTTAAACTGAATGAAATAATATAAAAGAGGTAACAGCAGCGAAAGAAAAGAAATTAAATAAGTAAATGACTTAACTTTCCTTGCTTAGGGTAAGCAACAAGAAAATTTAATAAATATATAAAAAAATAGAAATGTTTGAAAGAAAAAAAAGGAAAAACCCATAAGTCTGTTTTAAAAAATGACCTCAATCGTTTACCAGACAGTGTTCATCATCAGAGTACACCAACTTTGGAGGCAATGAAATAAAAACTGGAACTTAGTGTTAACCTTTATCTGTCACAGACTAACATAGACATCTGAATTCAACAAAATGAAACATATAAAGGTGAAAGTTGTAAGAGGCAGGAGTAGTGAGCCCAATTATAGGGTCCCAACAAAATGTGGATTACACAAAGACGTAGGACAGCACATGCATAGGCCCACACACATTAATGTAAGATAATATGCACAAATTATTTTAAGAGGCTTCGAGTAGAAGAGATGTTTTGCATACAATAATTCCCATGTGGGAAGTTGGCATAATACAAGCTGGAGCATGCATTCATTCTTGCATACAGGCTATACAAAAATAATAATAATAATCATAATAATAATAATGGTTTCGTGTTCACAAGGAAAGAGAAAATTGCATCTTTAATTCAACCAAGAGAAAAAGAATAATAATATACATATCTAGCTATTTTTAACAAGCAATTAAATATTGAAGACAGCCTAGCAGTAGCGCATTAAGAGATGAAATGAAATATGGAGCAGAAAGAGAGAGCAGAGCAGTAGCTAATTACAACGAGAATCAGATTTACTACTGCTTTTCCTCTTACCCACCAGAGTGACACAGATTAGAAGGTATCTATATATATATATATATAATATTTATATATATGAAGACATGTAGATCGGACAGACAAGCAAAACTCTCCAGGTAACCATAGCAGGGAGACTGATGCAACTCCGATCGTTAACCATTTCAAAATCTTAAGTGCTTTCTGCTGGAACCTCATTCATAAAACCAAAGTTGTTCACAGGTTTGGGCCTCCACTCAGTCCTACCCCTCACAATCTCAGCACCATTTTCAAGTCGAAGCAGGTGTTTGCACTCAACATGTCCGCTATCAGCGAGATTGCCAATGTTGGCACCAGATACAGCGGTCAGGGAATCCAGCACACTGTCCCTACCACATTCCCTTCTGTACTCTAAAGTCATGGAAGAAAGCTCATGACTCTCCAAGATTGACTGTGGAGCACTCTGCAAGAATCAAAGATAATCTCCAAGAATAAATCAACCAGCAATAACTGATAAGAGAATATAACTCATTTACATAAAGATCACCCCTATTGCCCAATTTTCAGTGTTATCTCAAAAGGCAGCATAGTACAACTCAATTATATCACATTATTTTCAAGCCGCCACCACACTTTGCTCCTCCGTGGCCCACAAATTAATATCGGAAAGTACCCATACTCTGTTACCAAATTCCCTCCCAAACACACTCACTTCACAAACAATCAATTGATTAGATAGACTGACTGACACGGCAGACTAGAGAAGGGTTCACCTACAGGGAAACTGGGTGTCTGACATCATAACCTGCAATTGTCCTGATTCTAATCAGATGACAATTTTGATTAATAATTCTACCCTGAATTTCACATGATCTTCCCAAGCTTGAGCTACAATAGAATGTTCCCAACGAAGAATTGAAGAAAGAGACCAAGCAGGAAACATGAATTGAAGTTTTTTAGAATGCAAGAGTACAAAAATACCTCCAGAATCCAGCCAATATACTTCACGTTGTTGACGTGTTGGTTGACATCAAGGTCACTCCATCTAGGCTGTAAATTATAAGGATACAATTTGTAAACTGATTAGAAAACAACATACGAAAAAATTAAAGAAAATAGCTAATGACAGCGATCACAAAAAAACTAGTTGACATACACTTAAACCAGTACGAATATAATCTGCTGTGTTGTCGTCAAGTTTAGTCAGTTTTCTGCTATCCTCTTCCAGAATTGGAGCAGAATCCACAAAGTACGATCCTATCTCCTCTCTGACTTCTTCTGGAATTTTAGACAGCCTTCTCGTCAGCTTATTCATCATGACCCAAACGCTGTAGACCACCAAAACCGTAACAAACTGTTCAGAAAATGTATGATGCTAACTGCAAGCTCTAGGGGGTGAATGCGTATACATGATACTTAATAATAATCTAAGATACAAAGTTATGTTTACTCAATTAGAGGTTTTCACCTGCAAAATACACTCATCGCTTACCTCAAATTTCAGCTGTGACAAATTTTACTTAATCAGGAAAAAAAGAAAAGAAAAGATTTGTTTTCCATAACTTTTATAAGGAGTTTGAAAGATCCAAAATTGTGCCCAATCACCAGTCATGCACATTCAGATACACGTCTTAAAATTAGCCGGAAGCAGAAGGAAAGGGAAAATGATTTCTACCTGGAGGCTCTTGTCAGGATTTCACCAGTTTTGCAGTCACGTAAAACCCAATCACGACGCATACCATTCTTCCCAGATCCAGAAACCCACGTGTCTACTTGAACGATGTCACCCCTGAAGCAAATTTAGACACCCAACTTCAGATGATTAGATTGAGAACAACCATAACAATATTCACTAATAGCTTATCTAACTGCAACCCAGCACCAAGAAGCCAAAATAACTGCGTACTTTATACATCTAGTTCTCAAAAATAAATCAACAACAATACCAGATAAGGCTTCCCACAGTACATTGTGTATAGTTTATCAGATCAACTGCCATCCCCAGAACTTCACTAGTATCGAGATTTTCATAACTAAGTTTAAATACCATGACTGTATTTATAGTGATAATTTCTTATAAAGATTAACTAACTAAAATAGACACAGAAATAGCTTTAGGATGGATACATTCCAAAACACGTGTAAATCTGGGTGACATACCAGGTAGGATAGCGATCAACCACAACCTGCATACGAGTGACTACCCATATCAAGTTTTTTTTGCACATTTCCGGAGTAGAACCAAATCCATCACCAAGAAGGCCAGCACTCTTAACATGATTGAGTGCAGTTTCCTGTTAAACAACTAGTTGAGATAATTCTAGAATGAAAAATATTTAAAAAAAAAATGATATTATCTACATTTGAATTCCAATTATGCACAGTGAATAAATAAATATACAACCCTATCTTAGTTATAACATATTCATATCTGAAGATTAAAAAAAAAATAATTGGTATGAGAGCGAGCTTACCTGCAAATGGTTCATTACTGTTTCTATAGATGCTGTTCGATCAGCACCAATCTCATACGATCTGATAGGAAAGTTTTCACGGAAGACAAGACCATCCTGAACAATTCTTCCGATCCCAAAGGGGTCAATAAGCATGTCAGGTCGCCTTGGTTTCCAATCAAGCATCATCCACTGCTTTTCAGCTGCTAAGAAAATTGTCGTGATGGCAGCAAGAAGCATGCTCCAATCAGGTAACTGATTGATAAAAGTCCTAGGGGGAGGTGAAGGTAAATCATCTTCAAGCTTCAAGCTTTCTACAGAAGTAGCAACTGTGCTTCCATTAATTTTCGACGGGGCTTGTGCCTTTGCCTTCAAGCCACCAGAAGTCACAGGTTTGGATTTTAGTCCTCCAAGGTTCGCTGGCCCACCAACAAGCTTGTTGCCTGCTCCCCCAGATTCCGGGGAGGGAGAAGGAACAGGAAAAATTGATGAAGTAGCTGCAGTTGCCACCATAATGAATTTCTACTGCAGCTACATACAAAAGTTTAATAAAGTTAGAAAGAAAAAGCAAAACATGTATATATATTATCTTCCATCTCCCAAGGAATGGGGAAGACGGATAAACAGGCAAAGAGGCAAACACTATAAATGATATGATATAAAATAACGGAGTATCAAAGGCGGGACATATGGAAGAGGCTAACCACTTCAATAAATTTCAGTATCTCGAAATATTAGTCTTGTTTGACTAAAACAAATACCCAAGTTCACCCAAAAATTACACTTCAACCCATACAACAAATAATAACAGCATTTATATGACAACAAGAGGAGAGTGGTAACAAACAGTTTTGCCAAAACCAAACTTGTTTCTAAAATTATTTATTAAAAAAAAAATAGCAACTCCAAACAGCAGCTCCAATTTCAGAACAGATCTATAGAATTCGCTTTTTCATGCCTCAACCCTTTATATTTATCTCATTTGAACTTGAACCAGCAACTCCAGCCAGTCGCGACTCTCAATTTGCACAGTGACCAAACGAAAGAGCAAATAATCCATTTACTAAAAATTGAATCAAGCTTTTATGAGAAAGAATCGAAGCACATAAAGGATTATACCCACTGAAAAAAAGTAATCCAAAGCACTTGCATAAGTGATCGTTAAAAATATAACTACAATGTTCACAGTTCTACTTCAACTAAAATAACACGCGTATTTTATCACGTGAGAGATTCCAGAGGCGAAATAAGTCAATGAACAAAAGATAAACGAACAAGAACAAATTCGTCGGATAAACCGGTGCAGATCTGACTCGGAATCCTCAAAACATCGCTAACGAAAAAATGCAGAAACGATGCCGACGCTGAAACCACTCCCAAAATTAAAACAAACATGGCATAAGAGCAAAAAAATAAAGAAGAGAAAGCAGACACCAATGCAATCCAGTCCAGTGGCTCGAAATTCTGAACAAGAAAAAGTACGCAGGAAGCTCGCATTACTTTTTTGAAAAGAACAGTAATAATAAAGTTAAAGAAAAAAACGAAGAACCTTGTGTTGAGAGTGTAGAAACGTAGAAAAGGCGGGATTCTGTGTATTATCTGGCGGTTGGATCTCCGAAGGTTGAGAAGAATGAAAATGAGTGGGGCGTGGAGGTGCAGTTGGTGGACACGTAGATCAGAGAGAAAGAGGATTGAAATAGCAGATTTGCGCGTACGCGAGTGAAGCAGAGGAAGAGAAAGAAGAGAGAGAGAGAGAGAAGAGAGATATAGAGAGAGAAGGCTTCAAGAAAGAAGAAGAAGGAGAAAGAAGAATAGAAGAGAAGAAGGGCTGTTGCGTAATTTGGCGTTTTCCCTAAATTTGAAAAAGAAAAGAATTGGAGAAAAGAGAGAATAGTGTGTTGTTTGTGTGTTGGAGAGAGAAGATAAGGCATTGCCGTTGTAGCCTCTTCCTTTTATACTCTCCAGCTGGCCCTCCCTCTTCCTTTCACCCTGTCTCTTTCCGCTTTTACCATTCTACCCCTCCTTCTACATGTCCCATTCTTCAACTATTTTTATTTATTTAATAAACTTTCATTTCAAATACTACATTCACAATAATAAATATATAAAAAATTATAATGAAATTTTCAATTGATAAATAAATGTTTGAAATATTTTCACGTTGATTATAATTATGTACTTAATTTTGTAATATGTCTCTTTAACGTAATTTGGACGGAAAGTTTAACCTAAATGGTGAAATATAGGTTGCTAAATAGGGAGGAAAAAGATGAAAATATAAATGGGGCAGAAAATAATAAAATAAGAAAAAAAAAAAGAATATAGGTTAAAAAAGTTTTGTTGTGAGAAGAAAACAAGGAAAGAGGAAGAGGTTACAAAATCGAAACTTTCTTTGATTTGTTTTAGTTTGTCTAAGCCTTACATGACATCATAATCAATTGCTGGAGCAGTTCGTTGAACGGTATTTCCCAGGTCCTTCTGCGGATTTATAATTTTCTTCTTTTATTTTCTTCATTATCGTATAATTATGATTATTTACTCACCTTAATTACCTCGGTACTTTTTTAAGTTCTCGCTAACTAAGATACTAATCAACAGATTAAAAAGAAAAAACTGCATTAAAAATTATAGAGTTTCTGTTCGTTATTGGTTTCTTCACTTGACATTTTCCGTTGAAATCAAAATTTATCAACTCGTTATCCCATTAAATTATGCATTTATGTTTTTCGTTGCTCGTTTTATTACTTTAATGGGTTTTATTGTTTTAATCGTTGTGTTAAATAATAAACATAATAGCTGATTCTCTTGTATATTCTGAGAAGGAGAATATCCCAAACCCTTTTAACCATTGTATTAAAAACATTTACTAACATTTGTCTACTGTGTATTATTAATGTTTAGAAAAATAATTGTTTACTTTTAAGTCAGCTGTTTAATAATAGTTTTCACCACGCCTATACCCTTTTCATTTATTCTACATCCTTCGTATTCAATATTAAGTGTACAAATATTAATCTACTATGACTAATAAAACAAGTATTTTTTATTTATTTATATGAATGTGTGAGATACTTTTAATGTTTATAATATTTTCGACCAAAATGATTTATCACATTTATTGATAATTATATGAGAATGCCATGACTTTTTCTCCTTAAACATGAAAACATCAGGTTAGTATGTTGTTATGCGGTTGGGTTACTAAAGATTATTTTAATATTTTTTTTTAAATAATGATAATGAATCCTCCTGTATATACACACTGACCGGAAAAACAGATACCTATTAGAAAAAGCTAGAACAGTCATTTATTAAAATAACATTCCAATAAAAATCAAGAAAAAACCATATATATCGTCACTTATTTAATTAATATGTTAGATTCTGCTTTCTTTCATGAAAATAATATCAGTTAATCAATATAAAGATGAACATGGTAACATAAATACAAAAAAGAAAATAAAAAATCTTACATTGGTAGTAAAATACGGACCAGGTACATGTACCGCATGACCTATCGACATTTTTAGCTAGGTCTTCAGTCAGGCAGTCCAAAGATAAGCGGTTGAAGGTCGCCCATTACAGGTGGATAATTCCGTGGGTTGTTGATATGACAATTTTTCCGGAGTGATTTTAGGGAGCCCACAACCCGAGCAGTCATAGCCGCTCATTTTAGTGGAACTTTGTCGTCATAATTATGAGGGCTTCGACAGCACGCACGGCTCTTCGGTCGAGCAGCTGCATCAAAACTAAATATGTACATTAACGTAACACAAGTCAGTAATCAAGTTTAAAAAGTAATGGGACCATGATTAAGAAAACCATAATCGCAGACCCATGTCAAACACTATAAATAGGAACCCAAGGTAAGTTGACAAGAACTTTTACTTCGCATTTATTACAGCATTAATTGCATTTATCCAAACAGACTTGAGTTGACTTAAGCATCAGAGCCTTATAGACAGATACCCCGATCGTCTATGCAACCGAGCAGGAAAGAGCAAAAGGAAATCGAACAGAAGCTAAAAAAGGAGATCGAACAGTAAAAATTGTAACAAAGGAAGAGTAAAAACAGACTGAGTGTTTTCAAATAGGTGTTATGTCTCTATACCCAAAACAATATACGTTTTAAGAACATGTATTAGAAATTAAACAAAAATTTAGATTCTTACTAGTTTTTAATGAATGAACTTCTTTAAAAATATGATTAAATTTAGTATTTACTTTGTTAAATGGCTGGAAATTCATATTGCAATTGTAGGTATAGAAACACATAAAATAGATATTGCATTAAGAAATCCAACACATGGCATAAAAAACAGTGATGTATTGAGACTCTCATAGATTGATTATGATTTGAACTTGTGTAGAAGAAGGAATATAACATTAGTTTCAAGTAGTATATGTTTTTGAATATTTGAAGGTTCAACTTATTCTTCTCAGTACAATGATCCGCACTAGTTGTACTTTATTTTTATCAAGTTGATAGCAATATAATAAATGTAATTTTTGTACACAGTCAAATGAACAAAAGTTGCTGAATTTCAAATAATTAATAATTTGGTGAAAGTATAATTTTTGAATTGAGTTTGAAAGGTTTGGGTTGGTAAACGGTAAAGCAACGTGTCCGTGTGTGTGGTGGTGCAGTGTTTGACCTTTTGGGTGTCTAGAATGAACCACCGAAATCACAGGAGAATGAAGGAAATAGTTATAGGCTAAAGCATGTGGGAAGTGGGTACATGTTTTCAAATTTTATCATTATCAGTTTAGTTATTAATTACGCTTCATCAACCACACAAAACAGTTGGAAACCATTCACACCCAAGTATTTTCTTCTCTCCTATCTTTATTTTCTATAACTTCTTTTAATTCATTCAAGATTCCCTCAAATAATAAAATCATATTCTTCTATTATATTATAAGGTTCTTTTGTAGTAATAATAAAAATAAAAAGTGAGACATAATGTTGGAATCCATCCATGAGCGCAAAAATAATTAATAGAATTTTTGAAAATACGAGAGATATGAAACATGTAACATATATATGAAATATATTGTAGGAAAAGATTTATTGTTGTATTTTATTGATATTGATATACCCTATATACAAAAAAAAAATAAGATATAACAGAATATCAACTATAAAATACTTCCAATATCTTCATTTTAATCTAAAATAATAATTAATTTTTAAAATTGAAATATATTTCTAAAACTGAAATATTTCCTAAAAATTAACTAAATACAAAAAATTTTGTCAAGTGTGAATTTCATGGTAGTGACATGAGACCCTTATCAATGTTAAAATTTGGACCTTCATCTACTTTCTTTACTTGAACATCAAACTTCTTCCAGAGATATTTTGTTAATCTACATATCTAATGGGTCTTATATCTTATAAGATTTAACTTTGTCTTTTCTAACTAATCTGGGACTTTGACTTATACTTAGATTATTCTCAACATATTGATAATTAATGTTTATCTATAACTATATATATATATATATATGATATACTTTCTTTGTCCTCTTTTATTTTTTAATTTTATTATCTTAATTATATTTTTTAAATTTAAATAATTATTTAAAATAAATAAAAAAATTATTTTTTCAATTTTATCATCTTAGTAATATTTTAAATTCAAATAATTACGTAATAATTTAAAATATTTATAAAAGAATTATTTAGTCATTTATTATTTTAGTGACTATTTTTTCAAATTTAAATAATTACTCATAATAGTATTTAAATAATATTATTTATAACTTTTTACGTCAATAACTAAAATTTATTTTATTTATATCTATATTTATAATTATATATCTATAACTATATACACTTTTTTTTCGATTTTACTCTTTTAATTACTACTTTTAAAATTAAAATAAATTTAAGATATTTAAAAAATACATAAATGCAGGTGTGATAGTTCATATGTTTACTCTAATAATAATAATAATAATAATAATAATAATAATAATAATAATAATAATAATAATAATAATAATAATAATAATCTATACCTATAAAAAGATTTTTAATTTTTTACACAATTGTTTCTTAATTTTACTTTTAAATAACAATTCCTTTAAATTAAAATTTGTCATATATTTATATTTGTACTTTTAAATGATTATTGTGAGTACCTAGAAAATAATATATTTAAGAGTGATATTGTTTTAAAATAATGATATCCTATTATTTTAATAATAAAACGTTTAATTATAAATTGAAATTTTATAGAGGAATCTCATTACTTAAATACATTTCATCTCTCTAAACTATCTTTCTAAAAGTTGTCTCCCCTTCTCGTAAGATATCTAATATAGTGATTATTTGTTTGAAGATCGGAGACCGTCTGTGTGATTCTCACAGTGAGATCTTCAAGTCTATCTGATCAATTTCTCTATTTTAGTAAGTTGATTTTCAGCTCTTCATTTTATGTCATTTTGTTCATCCTTGGATGCGTAACTCTTTAAGGTCGTATGTGTTCTTTAGTCTTCTGTTTGTTTTTTTGTTGATCAATGGTCTTGAGGGTTTGATTTGATCATCTTTGTGGTGTTTTATGTGTAGATAGAGTACTTTGTGGCTTGGGAAAGGTTTTCGTGTTGTTAGAACCATTTGAGCTTTTCATCAAGTAAGGGAAACTAGTCTTAGTCTATGTTGTGTGAGTTTTTATAAAATTGAAGTTTTGCATTGTTGTTGCTCTCTTGCGTTCGGGGATTAAATGTGGATGGTTTTGATGAATTTGATTTGATTGTATGATTGTTGTGATCTTGTATGATTTAGATGATAATTGCATATTCAATGTTTGTGATTTATTTGGTATGTGGATGAGATAATTTTAAATCTAAGTAATTGAGCAATTTGGTACAAGCTATATTTTATGTGAAAATGTTTTGACTCAAAATATTAAAATAGGAGTACCAAATTGATTAATTGGACATGTCAAAACTCCCTTAATCACAATACAAAAATCTTATTTTTCTGATGTAGCACTAAGCCCCATAATGGTGTCGTTGAGCATTGGCCAGGTGGTGCTGAGCGATGGAAACCATTGCATATCAGGGAGTATTTTTGTTCCATGGCATTGCACCCATTTTTACGATGCAAATGGCACAAAGCGCCATATGCTCTATTTTGTCTATTTGCATGTTTATTATTTTTAAATTATTTGTAGTTGGTTACTAAGCATATTTATTGGCTTTGTTATGATTTGAGCTGAAAATGTTTTGGTGGATATATTAAATGATCAATTGGTATGGAATGATGTGTGATAATGTGAAGTTATGATGTTTAAAGAATTTTAAGGAAAATTCTTTGTGATGATATTGTTAGTATATGTCTTAATATAAGAGATGTCTAGAAGGAGGTATCTTAAACTCTAAGAATCATTCACACTCAAATAGAGTATAATGAGTTATATGTTGAGAGTAGTAGAAAATCATAACCTTTGGACTTGTTTTTTTGGTCGTATGCATGAAGGGTATTAACCTTGTGTGGTTGGGTGATAACCCTTGTGCCTTTGAACTATGCAGAGTATAGAGACCATTACAAGTACACACCTCCATTGAATCATATATCAATAACATGTATCCAGATAATTGATTTTAGTGTCAACTGTTATGTGTGTATACCTATTGTATTTGTATTGATGCTAAAGTGATGTGACTTATTTTCTTTTGTATAAATTTCTTTGTATGCTAGTTTATCCTGTGATTTTTTTGTTGTTTGATTTTCTTTTGCAATAATCACTTAATTGTGTGAATAGAGGAGAATACATGTGATGATGCTCCTCATTCAGTGAAGCTGTCTAATAAAGTTATTTGTCTCGATGATGTTTATAAATAGTTTTCTTTTTTGAAACAACTCTTAGAAGATTATGGTATAGTTATATATATATATATATATATATATATATATATATATATATATATATATATAAATTTTTTATAGTTATTTTGTTTGAATAACTGTATTAATATTTTATATAGTCTTAATTATTTGTTGTGCTTTTTACACTATTAAATGAGATATGTTATGTAAATTTAATTATTTTATAGATTATAATAAGTATTTTATATTTTATTTTTTGATAGTTGTTTTATTTAAATTTAAATAATTATTTATAACTAAAAATTATACAAATTATTTATTTTTATAATTATTTTTAATAGGAATTATTTTATAGCTTAATAAATTTTTATTAGAATTGAAAAAAGATAGATGCCTGTTTGGGATTAAAATATAGATAAAAATAATCATCAAACTAAAATATTTAGAGAAAAGCGAAAGGAAACCCAGGTATCTTTCATCTTTTTTAAAACAAAATATCTGCATATTTTGTTTTATTTTTAATACCTGTTACCGGATTTATAGTCCTTATTTACTATTTTTAAAGTGATAAATAATTGTATTTGTAATTAAATTAATTTATTAGTTCTATATATATTGATTAATAATTAAAATTATCATTAGCATGTATATATCAATTCAAAAGAAATTTATGAATACGATGTATGATTTCCTTACATAAACACTATGTGTTAACATCTTAAAGGTCTCCTTTCAAATAAAAAATGTTAACGTCTCTAGTTCTATAAACGTACTCTTTTTGTTTCTCATCTTAATGATACGATACAATTTTCCGCTTTGACTTCACTATAAAATATGTCTTCTTAATTATTTTTTCTTCTCATTTAATTTAACGTGACAACATAATTTTCCTTTTTAATTTTTCAGAAATATAGAAACTAGTTATTCTTCAATAATTAGTAGTTATCATTATGGTGAAAAAATGTAACAAGAAAGATGATCCATTAGCAGATTTTGAAAACTAAGAAATAGGACTATATAATAAAAAAAATTATGTTAGTCTAAATACTTTTTTCTTATAAACTCGAGAGACTTTTAGTGACATATAAAACTGTTAATATAATTTAATTAAAAGTATTTAGATGGTCTTATGAATATATTATTATCACCAGATTATTTTGCAATATATAAATATATAATATATATAATACACAACTTGAGACTTGGAAAGATTTAATTTTTAAATTCGACGACTTGCTTAATTTCCAGTTTTAATATTAATAAAAAAAATTATAAATTTGTGTAATTTTAGTTGTATTTCTAATATTTGTTATCGAATATTTAATTTTTTTTTATCTTGTCTGTCATTTTTTTTTCTTTAGTTGAGTGATATATTGTTACACTGTGATTTTTTATTGATATTGTAATTAATATAACATGCAGCTTTTATTATTTTTATTAAAATTGTGTTGAATAATAAAATAGTCTTATCAATGGTGTTGACAGTTAGTTCCTTAATCATTATATGTAAATCATAGATAATATCGTGAAAGGCTTTACCAAGTATTAAACATGCTTTCCACAAGAATAATAAAAATTACTCGTTTTCGCATTAGTCATGATATATCTTTATATTAACCGTATAACTTGACATATCTTAAAATGTAAAAACAACTAAATAAAATAACAAATTAATATTAACAATCACTTTCAAATCTTAAAAAGAAAAATAGAAAAAATATACATTTATTTATATACTTGATAAAAAAACATTAATACTAACTCAATTAAAAATATATCAATGAATAACTTAAATCTTAATCAAGTCTAAAAAATATTTTAACAATTTAACATTTATTTTGGTTGACCTCAACCACTATCTTCCTGTAAATATCTCTTCTACAATGTTTTTCCTACCAAAACATGCTCAAACTGTTTTTGGGCACCACTAGACACTAGTTTTACTAGTTTTCTTCATTATTCGTGTTTATATAGGTTCATAAAAGGAATATATTTAATTAAAATAAAAAATTCTAAAATAATATGTATATATTAAAAGTATAGTTTTAAGAAGTTATAAAAAATGAAAATATAATCAATTCCACTCATTGATAAAGAAAAAAAAATGGGAAGATGGGAATAAAATGAAAGAAAAGAGGGAGAGCTGATATTTTGGTAGAAAAGACACATTTTCAATATTTGTTGAACCAGATAATTAAAATTGAATTATAGATTCTAATATTAAATTAGTCATTATCTTAGAACCAATTGATATTAAGTGACTAATTTATCTTAAATTAATCATTATCAAGTTTCAATTAATATATAAGTCCCACTTCAAGATTTGAGACTTTTCAACAACCACCAATATAAATTAATAAATGGTAACAAAAAATAAAAATTATAGTATTTATTTAATTTTGACTAAATTAACTAAACGAGAAGTTGACAACAAAATACACTGTGTGTGAAGATAAGTCTGAGTAAAAAGGATGAGTTATTGGTGTGATAATGGATATGATGTTACATCCATCGTTGATGATGATGACGACGAGTACAATGAGTTAGTAAATTCTACAGTTAACAAATTGGTACATTGAGAGATAGATATTTAAAAATCTTTCTAACATAAGGTATTGGTAACTTATGTAAAAAACTATAATTTTACGTGAATCATCCTTTGAAGGATGTAAAATGTTAATTTCTAGATCTAGATTAATTGTTAAACACTTAAAGTAAAAATCTGATTAAACATTATAAATTCGTGACACCACCACTAACACGTTGGTTATGTAAAACTTTAGTTCAAATGGAACAAGGTATTTTGATATCGATGTCATTTAGTACCCACAACATTAATTAGGTTTATGCATGCATGATACCGTTAAATGACAAAAAATCAAATTTAAATATCCGTTAAGAATGTTTATCGTCTTACTGTATAGAAGCATGGTTTTGGAAGAAAAACATATATTAGGCAATATTCCTGTTTAAGATTTTCGTTGCTTACGTTTGTTTCCGTCAGAGTGCAAATAATTGAGAATCTAGGACTATAGATTGACGTAGATATGGTTTTAATATAAAAAAAAAGAAAATTACCCACTTTACTCACATATGACGGATATATGTCAAAATCATACACGTTTGCTTACACGTGCTTAAGAAAGAGATACAATTGACTCAATTACACAAACAATTTTAACACCCAAACTATTATAGTCAAAGTAAAACCAAAACCAAAACCAGAGAAATTGCTACATTGCAAAACCTATTTTAAAATATATACTAGATATTACTTCATTGACCAATCCAAAAAAAGAACCAAAACTTATAAACATGTCTCATAAGTCTCACTCCAAAATTAATCTTAACATTAGTTATCCGAAAAATGTTATGATTGATGGCATCATATTTAGTGTGTACCTAATAACAAATCTGCTTAGTTTATAAATTAATTTTGGTAAGTGGTTGGAATAACCTAACACGCGATTTATAATGTTTATTATGTAGTACCAACATTAAAAGCTTGAAAGGTTAGAGCTCAATTATTTTTAATTATCTCACTGTAATTTAATTTAGAATTTACAAATATTGAAAAGAATCTAACTTAATGCTCATCCTTTTCGCTTTTTCTATGATTTTGTTTTTTTGAATTCTTTGATTGATTTTCATAAAACTAGTAGCTGGTAAATTTTATTTTATATTTTAAATTTAAAATTATAAAACCAAGCAGATATAGTTTTTTTTTTTCACAATAGTTATATTTTCGTGGTGGCTAATGATTTGAGTGGAGTGTGAAATGGAATAAACCTTACCTAATTTTTCCTTTGTATATAATATTTAGTTTGGTTTGCTTGGGTGGATATCTTACCCTAATTTGTACATCTAAATATTATTAGCTGTCACATGCAGACAATAAAATAGAATAAAAGGGACATAATAAATGAATAATAAAGCAATATAAAAATAGGTTTGTTCTTGAAAGTTGTACATAACTTGACAAATCAACTTTTCTTCCCCATTACTAAACTAGACAAAACTTTGATGGTGGTGAGAGGCACGCACGTTGTAGAAGCATAGCCCATGAATTTGTGGACAAAATTGAAGACACCTCCACCATTAATGAAATACAGTTGAGAGAATGAGAAAAACCATGGCCACGTAACAAAAGAGAGAGAGAGAGACTAAATGAAATTAAATTACCATAATAATAATATCCAAGAAAATTGAGTCAAAAACATTAATTATCCTTTTATTCAAAGACATTGATTTTGGTTTGTTTCTTATGGGGCTCCATATAGGGTAGGTTAGTTTGTTGAACCGTATGTAGAGGAAATTATGGAGCCCTTTACGTAGAGTATGTGATGAAAACTACTGTTTCACATATTTTTCGTTTGATTTGACTTTACTTTTATGTGGGTATTCTTGAGGACCATTATCGTGCATGCATGGTATTTTTATGGGATATTGTTAGTGAGAATAATTTAAGTGTGAGTCAAAAGTCATTATATGAGAAAATAACTCATCAGTGGTATGAGAGTCGATGATTCGAAGTGACTGACCGCATAACCATAACAAAAAAGGATTACCGAAAGTGACTGACCATATAACCACAATCAAAAAAGGAGTCATCATATACCTAAAGAGAAATATACTATATGAAAAAACACTCTTGAGGGGAGATTGTTGGGAATAATCTAAATGTAAGTCAAAAGTCTCACATTTAATAGAATAGACAAAGTTAAACACTATATAAAATTAAATACCCATAACGCCATTGTCTTAAGATTCTAGGATAAAAGTGGTGTCAAATGTCTTGTAGTATGTATAAGATCAATGTCATATACATAAAATCAAAATCTTTCAATGACTATAACCAAAATATATATATATATATATATATATATATATATATATATATATATATATATATATATATATATATATATATAT
>Ga0214545_1001131_pt1 | contig 48380 bp, 19 predicted proteins | sample CNSS4metaG_FD_160064 | JGI IMG/M metagenome (GOLD analysis project Ga0214545, IMG submission 160064) | Root nodule microbial communities from cowpea collected in UCLA plant growth center, Los Angeles, California, USA - CNSS4 | ecosystem: Host-associated > Plants > Roots > Nodule | place: USA... | reverse complement strand
TATACCAAATGCTCATGAGATAAAAAATAATATTAATTATTAAACTAATATTTCACTATCAATTGAGAAAAAAAGAATTATTTTTCTCTTCAATAATAGAAGAAAGCATACAAAAATGAGAGCACAAAATAATGAATTTGTGTTCAACTTTCTTTTTTTCTTCATAAACAAAAGAAAACAAAACAAGTAAAAGTCTAAAGTGTATACAATATGTGAGAAACTCAACAAACAGTGAGAGACAAAATAAAAAATATCTTAATAAATTTATTTCTTTTTCATTAAATTTAATTTTATGTTTTATTATTTATTAACATTAAATGTTATATTTTATAAAATAAATAAAAAGATATCTATTTTAATATTTATCAATCCCTAATATATATTTTTATTATTTAAAAAATTCCAAAACATTAAATTTTTTATACATAATTTAAAAAATTAAAAACAAAAAAAAATTCATATAATATAAATAAAAAAAAATCAAAAACGTTGGGGGCCACGGCTCCCCCTGTCCCTTCCTCAGTCCGCCACTATATATATATATGGATGGAAAGATAAATATATATTATTTAGTAAATAGTAAAAAATGAGTTTCATTCATAGAAATCATGGTGAGACTAAAAAATATTTATGAATATTTTTGTAAAAATTGTTATTTATAATTTTGCTTAATCATTTCACAAGTATATGACATTAGTTCTTACACGGGATGGTGGAGATGGTTTGTGCGTTGGATCCCTTCGTAGTTTGGCTCTTACTTACATTGGTGAGGTGTTTTTTCGAAAATTAAGAATTAAAAACGAAATGTCTGCTATATTAATAATTGAAAAATAAATGTGTAATTAATGAAGAACGCATAACTTCCAACTACAATCTATTTATATAAATTCTACCGAATTCTTACACGCGTCTAAACCCTAAATTCTTATAAGATAATCAATGTTATCGAACTAATACAGGCTTACTTACTCATCAGCTTTATTGTGGATTATATCATATATACTAATAATATAATCGTCCTTATATATTTCGTACAGTAGTAAAAGCAATGATAATTTTTTTGGTTAAATAAAATTGTCTCTAATAAAAAAAATGTTTGTGTTTCTATTAGAAAAAAATTATTATCCATTCATTAACAGTGGTTCTCCTGTTAGTGACATAAGATTATCTTGGCTAATCAATACGTATCTATAAAAACAAAATGATTGGAAGATGGGTTTTCAAGAGCCATTTGTTTAATTTTGGCTACAATTATTGGAGGGGTTTGAACAGTGAATCCGGATATATTTTTGAATTTAACTAGAAAACATAATAAATCCAGATTTCAAATACCTTCTTTTACATGCACTTAAATTAGGGATGACAAATAAATCTGTCTTAAGAGTATTATTCAAATTTATTTCTATTTTGATGGGAAATGTCTACATTTCGGTTCTTATCTCCATATTCATCTACACCATATTTTCATTTAAATTATTAAAATACTTATAGTCTATTACGTAACCTTAAATATATATATATATATATATATATATATATATATATATATATATATATATATGCACTACACATTTTTTATTTTTTACATTACACACTTTCTACTTTTATTTCTTTCAATTATTTGGTTTGTCATGAAATTCATTTGTATCTTCAAGATATTTTTTTCTCTTCAAAATCTTTATAAATGATGTATGTCAATTAAATATATTTTATTTTTCTCATTTAAATATTTTAACTCTTTTTTTAATATTTTTATTTATTGTATATTTTCTTCCCAGGTTACTATATATTTATTGCATAAACCTATCATTTACTATGTAATATACAAAACTTATCTTCTTTATTCTATTATTATTAATTTTTGTTTTATTTGAAGAATTTTTGTGTTTCGCTAAACAATTTTTATTAACTAGGTTGATGTTTGAAAATTTTTCTTAGATCTCTCGGATATTTTTCATCTTACACATACCTTTAACTATACACTTGTTTTTCTTTGTGTTATTTCATTCAAGGTCTTTCAAATTCTTTCCATTTGATATTTTTTTAATATTTTTATTTGTTGTTTATTTTATCATGTAGAATACTATTTTGATAATTTTATATACTTGTTTTTATTTTCTAATTTATTATCATATGTGTAATTTTATCACTATGATAAATTTTATTTACTATAATATAATAATTTAATGTAATTTTCATGAATATTTTTATCACAATATAACTTGTATCGAAATTCAAAAGATGAAAAATCTATGTTAAATTTTAATTATTATTAGTTTAATCTTTGTTCTTTGTGTGATTTTGATCAAGTTGTGTATTGTAATTTTTATTAATGTAAAAAGAAGGATTTTATTAGAATTTAAAAAAATTGAAGTAAACATACATTTAAAATATTTTTTAATTTAAATATTTGTTTTCCTTTTATATATTTTTAAATATTATCAATTAGGTAACATTAATATTTGCAAATTTAATAAATGTTCTGCCTCTCATGAAATTTTATTTGGCATTTTAATTTGAAATATATACAATTATAATTTCTTTCTAAATATTTCATATGAAGAAACAAGAATATCCTCCTTTTAATATTAAATGTTCCTTTACCGTAATTTTTATTACTTTATAAAAATTAATTAATTAATATTGAAATAGTAAGAAAGTGGGTACGAATTAAAGTACGAATATATACTCGTTACCCAGTAGAGATGGGGATGGACAAAAATTTGATATATGCCCATTATGTTTGGGTATAGAGATGAGGATAACTTTTCTCTGAAAATGAATATGAGATAGCAAAACTCGACCTATCTTATCCTATTGTCATCTCTAGATTGAACTACGTATCCTCTCCCTCGATAAATATATTTATTGTAGAAATTATATCAGTATGATTTTTGGTATTAATATTATAAAAGAAAAAGAAAAAGCTCTATACAAGTTAAATGGATAGTTTTGTTTGTATATATGTCCATAAGTTTGTGTATGGATTAAAAAAGAAGGAAAAATACGTTATAAAGCAGTTAAAAGCTATTAGTAAGATTTTGTGTAGTTTAACAACGTTATTACATTGTATTTTTTTGACTCTACTCTTAATTCAATGTTTCCCAAAAAGGACAGTCCAGATTATTTAAGTTCAATATGTTTATATCTAGAATTTGAAATAATTAAGGATTCTTTACCAAAAGTCTTCATTATTGAAAGTCTTTGTTATTGAAGCTTTAGGTAAATTTATCTCTTTGTTGTAAACGGTTTATAAATGGGTTAGTACTCTTACTTGTACCAAATTTGTTTGGTTCTCATTATGGAAATATCGGGAAGTTACCAATGAGTTATAGCTTTGAACTAAAACTCGAAGGTAATGTGTTTTTGAATCTTATATTTTATATGTAATGTTTATTGTTCATTAGTGTTAACTGTCTAACAAATGATGTGGTGGATGTGGAATGAACACGTAAGTGGGTGAGGAGTCCTATATTAGAAGATTTCTTGAATAAAAAATCTTTCTAGCAGGATTTCACGTTATTGTGTCACCATGTTTGAGATTTTTGAGTGAATTCCAAATGTTAATTTGAATTTCACATTAAATAAAAATACAAATGAGAAAAATAAGCACTATATTACAAATAATTTTGCTATGATGTGTTGGACGAGACAATTAAAAAGAGTAATTCATTTATATGGAGAATTTAGAATTTTTAATGTCGTGTTTAGACAAGGCAAATTAAAAGAGTAATTAATTTATGGGTTAAATATGTTTTTGGTCCCTTAGGTGAATTTTGAAATTAATTCATCTTGAAACTTTGGACCAATTTAGTCATTCATCTTTCAAAATACGTGAATTTAGTCATTTTAATCAAATTTTGTTAAGTTTATTTAACATTTCAAGCGCGTTTCATAATAGTATTTGACTAAACATTAAAGCGAAAATGTGTCAAGCAGTATAAACAACTTAAATACAATCCTCAAATGCATACGAAACATCAAATAAACCTAACAAAATTTGATTAAAAGGACTAAATATGTATTTCAAAAGATGAAGGACTAAATTGGTCAAAAATTTCGAAATAGATTAATTTCAGAATTTACTGAAAGTTAAGGGACCGAAAACATATTTAACCCTTAATTTATTTGGAAAATTTTAAATTCTTTGAAGTAAAATTACTTATTTGGATAAGAAAATAAAAATTGAAAAATTTTAAGAAGGTAATTCAAATAATTAAAATAATAGAATTTTGAAATTCACTCAAAAGTTGACAAGATAAAAAAAGTGCACAGGTCCAAAAGTTAACTTATATCGACCTTTGCCCCGGGCCCAGTCGTCTCGACATATAGCCCAAAATTATCTATTAAATTGTCATGTATAGTTTCATTTAACTTTAATATTTCTCTTCAATTTCAATTGGTGTTCATGACTTATTTCACTAGAGATTTCATTTTCATTATTCACCAAAAGGCTAAACCCTAAACTAGTTAATAATTTTACAATTTAATCCAAACAAAAATTTTAGTTCCTGATCAAAATATAGGTAGACAAAAATCTCGAAACTCATTAATGGAAATGTACTGGAAAAAACAAAATCAGACAAAAAAAACACATTTGTAATCCTATTACAAATTCAACAAATAAAATATAAAAAAATAACACATTGAAAAAAAAAACATACTAACCATAAATGATAATAAAAGAATTGGTACACACAAAGAACATAAAATTCAATGAATGAAATATATCACAATCCGAAAACTCTAGAATAAAATAAAGCAAGGAGAAGCCACAAGTGAAATCAATATATGAGAAGTGAAATAGATAAAAGAAAAAAATAAAAATAAAAATTGATGATAAAAGAATAAAGATAACTAATTATTCTCCTTTTCCTAAATAAAGTTATAATTTATTGAGAAAATATTTTAACTCATGGAATTTATTTTCAATATTAATAAAAATTAACAAACGTTGATTATAATTTAATTATATTTTATTTTCAAATATAAAATTATAATTAATTTAATAAAAATATATTAGTATTAAAACAAATTGAGGCCTTATTATAAACTTAATAAAAGTATATTAATTCTAAAGAAATTTAAGACTTTTATTTTTTAAACATAATTTTAAATTATTTATTTTATAATTATTTTAATAAAAAAAATTATTACTAAATAAAAAAATTAAGAATTTTTTTTAAGCATAAAATGATTATTTTACATTCTTCCTTAAAATCGACTTAAATGTGAAGAAGATCTGCCAAAAGAAAACATATGAAATTAATAATTATGCATAAAAGAAATTTAAGGGTGGGATCCTTCGGAAAATATTGTCGGATGATTGATTGTTGTATGGAAGGTAGAAGTCAATTAGCTGTCAAGTTTTGATAATATGTGTATCTGGTTCTTTAATTTTTGTTGTTTCATTGCTCTGCTGGGTGATGACTTCACACGATAATCAAGACGTGGATCTCCTTTTTCCTAGTACAATTAAAGACGTAATTAGCTGATGTAATACAAAAGAAAAAACAAATCAAAATACAATAAATTCTGCTAACTAATTTTAATAATCAACTAAATATTTACATTAATAATAAAGAAGATTAAATATGTTTTTAGTCCCTTAATTTTGAGTGGATTTTAAAATCAGTCTATTTTGAAACTTTAGACCAATTTAGTCATTCATCTTTCAAAATACGTGAATTTAGTCCTTTTAATCAAATTTTGTTAAGTTTATTTAATGTTTCGTACGTATTCAAGATTGTATTTGAGTTGTTTATATTGTTTGAAATTTTTTTGCTTTAATGTTAAGTTAAATACTATTATGAAACACGCTTGAAATGTCAAATAAATTTAACAAAATTTGATTAAAAGAATTAAATTCACATATTTCGAAAGATGAATGACTAAATGATCCAAAATTTTGAAATGGACTAATTCCAAAATTCATTTAAAGTTAAGGGATAAAAAATATATTTAATCCTAATAAACAATACATGAGTAGATTTATGGTTTCGAATCCAAATTATTTATTGGATTAATAGTGTTGTGTGTTTTCAAAATGTATTAATTTTGATATTTTAATATGTTAATATTATTGTATTTTGTATTTATAATAATAAGAAATATTTAATCGAAAATTTAAATTCCTCTATTTTGTGTTAAATTTTTATATAAATATTTTTTTTAAGAAAATTATCTCTATAAGTTCTTTTGGATTAAATATAAGAAAGTTATAATATGAAGTTTATAATTATAATTTTTTTATGAACCCTTTTACATAAAATTCTTAGTCTGAATTTATTAACTATTTTTTTAAGTGTCAATTTCAATATTTATTATGTAGTAATTTTTTTGATTGATCAAGAATATAAAAAAAAAATACGTAGTGTTTGATAACAAAATAAGAGTGTTTTATTGATATAAAAATATAAAAAGAAATACATAAGTAAAAATATCAAAGAAACTCCAAAAAATAACACTAAATCTCAATATCTTTTAAAATTATTTATTTTAAATATACTTTTTTTTTTGTCTTTATAAGTTTAATTATATCTAATTTGATTCCCATACAAAACTCAATAAAACATTCGATTTTTCAATTTTAATTTAAAATTAATATATCATCTAATGACAATTGATGTTAAAGTTTGTAATTATATTCTTGTTAAAGTTAAAAATTAATGTTTAAAATGCATACCTCAACTCAACATTTAAAGTTAAAGATTGTATACTAAAATCGGTAAATACTACTAATGTAAACAAATTTTATAAAAATTAAAATTACATATTCATAGAATTATAAGAAAAAAAAATAAATTTAAACAAATAAACTTTTCCTTTTATATTTGTCACTAAATATATTTTGTTAATGTTATCATTTTACTCTTACTCGTTCATAGAATTAAAAAAAAAAAAAATAAATATAAAAAAATATATATATATATATATATATATATATATATATATATATATATATATATTTCACTAAATATATCTTGTATTTTTCACTAAATTGTATAAGATTTATTTATTTCTATATAAAAGTGCAATTGTTATTAAAACTACAAATATTTGCTAGGTTGTGACAATTTTTTTTTTTTTAAATACTCGGTCCTTGTTTGATACATCATGACAAAGAAATAAAGATGAGAATTATTGTGGAAAGGTATTCCTTTATATCGATATGTATTGGAAATGCTACAATAGATAAAGAAAGAAAAATTATGTCTTTTTGTCTGAAGAAGAGAAAAGATGTGTTAAAAATCCTAGAATGAAGAGTGGAAGATTTTGATTTTGATTTTCTATATTAAGGTACTAGTGTAAATATATTATTGGGTTAAATATGTTTTTGGTCCCTTAAGTTTCAGCGAAAATTGGAATTAGTCCCTCATCAAAATTTTTGACTAATTTAGTCCTTCATCTTTCAAAATGCGTGAATTTAGTCCTTTTAACCAAATTTTGTTAAGTTTTTTTGACGTTTCAAGCGCATTTCATGATAGTATTTAAATTATTTACACTGTTTGACACATTTTTGTTTCAATGTTAACTTAAATACTATCATGAAATGCGCTTGAAACGTCAAATAAACTTAACAAAATTTGGTTAAAAGGACTAAATTCACACATTTTGAAAGATGAAGGACTAAATTGATATAAAGTTTTGATGAGGGACTAATTCCAAAATTTACTAAAACTTGAGGGACCAAAAACATATTTAACCCTATATTATTTAACTACACAGATAAATTACTCTTATGACGTAGCAAATCCTCACTTGGTAACATTTTTGAAAATATTGTGAATGTATAGGCTACAAATAAGTTAAAATCGTAGCATATAAGAGTATATATTATGGTTTTCTGGATGAACTGTAGCCTATAATGAGACAATCTTATTATAGGAGATTATTCATCTAGAGAATCGTGTATATAGTCTTATATGTTGTGGTTTTAACTAAATCGTAGCCTATACAATCCATCTTGAATAGGAATATTTTCTTAATTTTTTATTTGCCCGTGTATGGTCATGTTGTCTCCCATCGTTGCAAAACTCGTTATTTCCATATTGTATAGTGAAACAAAAGTTTTTTTCTTGACTTGTTCTCTTGATTTTTGTTTACAAGCACACATAGGTTGTTGCATTGAGGTTTGTTGTTGTCTTTCCTCTCGTTTTTTCCTCCTCTCTTCATTTTTAGCCTATAACTAACTCGTGTAGACTGTGTTCAACATTACAGTCCAGCCATTGAAACAATGATGCATTTGGAGCTTTTCAACTAGAAGAAATAAATCTTCTTGAATGAGTTAGGGTCACACCTTGAGTACAAAATTGAGGTTATAATTCAATTAGACAATTCTAAAATTGTTTATGCAATTTCAGAACATATAGATATGGATTGAGGTTAGATTAATTCATAATGCATTAGTGCAACATAATGAGGTAGAAGTGGCAATGAAGTCAAGTTTAGATGTTTGTGTGTCAACTGTTTGAATAGGAGAAGGTTGTATGTAACTGAAATTAAGGAGCACCTTATTTGAGATGATTTCCTTTGAAGTTATACAACTTAGACATGATACGTCAAATTAATAGACTTCCCAACGGTTTCTTAAACTGAAGATGTTATCAATTTCATCATGGAAGAACAATTGGAAGATATGATTCGTGAAGTTGGTACATAAGTTTTTTCTCAAGTTTATGTGTACAAGACGATGTCTACGAATAATGTAGAGACTTTATTGTATGTTTAAAAAGAGATTATAAGTTATATGTTTAAAAATGGTGGGATAGAGGGTTATGAATTTTTAAGTTATATGATTTTCAATGTGATTTATGCAATTTGAAGGAAAAAATGTGAAAGAGACCGTACGAGATGAAGAAAAAATGGTGGATTTATGGAGATTGTTTGAAAAATTGTCACTTTACTTTCAATAACAATTTTCACGTGCACACTTCATTTTTTAACAATTATCATTTTTAATTAATAAATAATATTTTCAAGTCAACAATATTTTTAATAAATAATGTATACTAAGTATCTCTATTATTTTCTTTTTTTTAATCCAAAAACTTTTTATATTTTAAATAATATAACTAAGGGTAATTTTGTCATTATACTAAAAAAACAATTAACAATTGTTAATTCAATAAAATCAATTACATATTACTAATAACTTTATAACTACATCCATTGTCTTTCCATTAAACCAAAATATCTCATTCATTTTCTCCTCAATTCAATTCTCTATTTTCCACGTCATGACCCAAACAAAGTGTATAATGTAAAATCGTTGCCTACCTTAAATTAATAATATTGTGTAATTTAATAAAAACTAGTAAATTTTTTAAAATAGTTAAGCAAGAAAATAAAAAGCATTCTTAATGGTAAATATTTAACAAAAAATCTTAACATAAGATCTATTATTTACAAAATTTTGTAATAAAGGTAAAGTTAAGATCTCCACCATAAAGAATGAGTTCTTATAAAATACTCTCCAAATCTCAACAACGATATAAAATATTATATTTTAAATTATCATATATGACTTCAAGAGAGGTCATATATGACCTCAACGATATAAAATTCATAAAATATTATGAATTTTAACATGGTTCATTAAGAGAGGTTAGAATAACCTCAAGAAATTTATGCTCATGATGGAGGTTTCTTAAATCCTTGACAGATTTTTTAAATGAATTGTGAAAATTTTTTATTTTTGTTTGACTTTTTAACAATTCTGCTTTTCTCACTCATAAAGTCCATTCTCATCTCTTACTCATGACCTAACACAATCCACACTTTGTGCTTAATCTTTACTTTATTTCTACTTCATCTCACACTTTGTGCTTAATCTTTACTTTATTTCTACTTCATCTCTCAGTCTCACAATTAAAAAGTTTTCATTTGTCCTATCTTAATCTCAAAAAACAAAAATTTTATTGGCTTCCAATTTCTCAATCTCTCAATTGTAGCTCCTAATTTTGTTTGCTTCCATTTCTTTTTTCGATCTTCATCGGTCAATGGCAACTTCGAATTCGTAATGGCTTTCAATTTTTTTTTTCATTTTCATGTTAATTTCTCATTTTCCTCTTTCATCCAAATCTGTTTTGTGTTGTGTGATTGCAGGTTAAGTTGTTCTGGTTGGTACATTGCAGGTTTGTGTGTTCGTAGTTCGTCAACTTCGAATTGATAATGGCTTTCGTTTCTTACTCTCACTTTCATGTTAATTTTTCACTTTTCCTCTTTCATCCAAATTTGTTCTGCATTGTGTGATTGCAGGTTCAGTGCTCTGATTTGTACATTGCAGATTCGTGTGTTCGTAGTTCGTGTGTTCTTATTTCTAGGTTCATGTGTTCATAGTTCATGTCAGGTTCGTTGCAACTTTAGTTTATATTAACTAAAAACTTTGATTCAACTAATTATTTGATGAAAAAAACGAAGTCATGCCACCAAAATATTTAAAATAAAAAATTAAGGTGAAATATAGTTTTAGATTAAACATCATAAGATTTATTCTTATTTCGATTCTCTTGTTCATTCATGGTGTTTTTGTTCATATTAAGTTTTCTGAAAAGAATGACAATATATCATTTTCTTTCTTTTATGATCACTTTTCTTCTCTTAGTAGTGCTTTGAACTATAACCTTACAAATACATGATGCCCTTGAAATTTTCAAGAACATAATATAGTTTACATTAGTTTGAAAGAAAAGTATAATTCTTTATTTTCCGACATCAATATGCAACTTTCATCCACATTTGGTGCAGGGTTGTAAGGTTGTTGGCCATTTGCAGGGGTAAAGTCCTTGAGGTTTTGAAAATTTGGCCTGAGAAGAGTATTCAAGTTATTGTTGTAACTGATGGTGAGCAAATTTTGGGATTTGGGGATCTTGGATGTCAAGTACACATGTAGGGGAATTGAACTTCTTAATTTACACAAACAAAATACTTGTAAGTTGCAATGAAGAAGAAAACACAAACAAAATTTCAAGATTTGAGATATTAGTATACATTGAGTGATAAATAATATTTAAGCTTTTCGGATAATACACCTCATATTTCTCTGATTTTCTTCATGTACTAAACCCAAAGTGTAGGTTGGTTTTCAAATATTGTTAAGTGTTCTAATACATTTTGAAGACTTGACTTAAGAATCACAAAATAAGCTTTTGAAAGACTTTCTAATTTGTATTAATTCTGGCATTAACCATCATATTGTGACTTTGTAATTTGCAAGACCTACCACCTTAGCTTAAAGTCTTATGCCTAGTAAATGCAATTAAGTATAATATATTGTTCTAATTTCATTCTTTGTGTGTGTAGATTAAACTATTTTTTCTAAACAAACTTTCTCCAAAATATTGTAAAGATTCTGATTATGTCAGTATGCTACCAAGTCACTAAGGTTTTTATTTTAGCACAGGGTTGAAGTGCATAATAGTTTCTTCCTTGCTTTAAGTTTGATAAATCAATTGTTAATAATCTGTTAAACTTGATTTATCAAACTTAAACTTGAGTTGAAGTTTGGCCATTCCTACTCGGAGTGTGAAGAACCTTAAATATCTCCTATATTTAATAAATGCAGGTAGTGTGAGCCTTTATGAAATTTAATATTGGCTTTTATAATGTGGAATAATACTAGCTCAAGTGGTTGAGAGTACTTGGTCGTGTGAGAGGACTTAGGTTTGAGTCTTGTGTATGCTATTTGTGTGCTATTTTAATTGTTTATTATTTTAATAATAAACGCTTGAACATGATGAGTGATAATACAATCCTAGAATTATAGGAATTATCACGAAACATGGATTGGTTGAATTGGTTGTGCACTTGAATTGTTATTATGTGGTCATGTTTTCAAACCTTGTTGAGCAGGAATTTAACTTTCTTTTTACCAAAATTCTTTTTAGCATGAATGTGAAGGGTAGAAACCCTAGCCATCTAGAGAGCAGTTGAAAAGGGTTGGAAACCTTCTTGAATGACCATTGATTAACCATTAAACACATTTTAATGGTATTTTCGTTTTAGCCATTAAGGCACTTAAAAGTATGGTGTGAGGTGAGTATACGAGTGGAAGTAACGAGAGGAAAAGGACTTTTAGTTATACACCAACTTTGTGTATTGAAAAAAAGAGTTATGAGTGGTTCTAGAAGCCTATTGACGTGTGGAAAAGGGGAAGAAGACGAGAAGTGGGTTTTACTATCATCAAGGTTTACAATAGTTGCAATTGGAAGCACGAAATTCATGTTAGGGGAGTTGTACCTCTTGTTTTTCTAGTTTAATTGCGTAAACATGTATGTGATGTATGATTGCTTGATTCTCGTATTTTTTGGAATTGGGTTGAGTTTCTGGAAATTTTCTAGAAATCGCCCAGCGGGCCTTCAAAGCCGCCATGCGACACATACCTTTTGATGTGCATTTATGGGTTCCTGATGGGAACCGCCTGGCAGTGATGAACTGCCGCCAGGCGATGCATGGATCTGTGGAATAGGGTTTCTGGTGTATTTTCGCTGGGCGGCAAGATCTAGTCGCTGGGCGACTACGTTTTTCTGGTTTGCATAGTTTTTGTAAAACTGCACTTCCAATTTCGTTAATCGTCTGATTTAGATAAAATTTTGACAGGTGATTCCTATCATGTTGTTATTTACTTTGAATAGTGGAGATTTGAATTGGATGTTTGTAGCCAGAGATATATGTTACTGATGATTGGTAGTTTGAATTCCTTAAGAGTATGATTAGTAATGGATCATCAAGTGTGCTTAATTGCTTGTATGGCCTTGATTGCTGAATTTATATATATAAATATATAGATGTGTGATTGATGAGTATGTTTTTGGTAGTGCTTGCTGAGCCATGTTGAATATATGAACCTATATATTTTAGCTCGAATGTATGATGTTATAAGTGTGTGAAAAAGGCCAGTATTGATGACATCACTATGACCGAGTGTTGCATGATCATGATGGGTTTTATGAAAAATAAGAGAACACAATAATCATATTTTAAATGTAATGAAATTGCGAGGGCATGCAGAATAAGTACATAGTTTTGATTGTGTCTTATGTGGTGTATGTGAATTGTGAGCATGCAAAGGGTTGGGAAAATGAGAAGGGGAAAATAACGTGTATGTTGGCATTGATTTAAGATGTCAGTATATATGAATTATAAAAGAGAGGAATGTGTGCTTATACTTGAAAGATGCAAATGTGTTGTGATATTGTAATTTGTAGTATATGAATGTGTATTTTGATTTCTGGATGTTTGAGAATTGAATGGGTGAATGTTAGGAACTGAATTAGAGTACCTAAAACCAATAGTATAACAGTACTTGTGTAGCATCAGATGATGTAGAGTAGACCGTTAGGCGATAGTAGGAAACATGAAAGTCTTGTGTGTTGTGGCGCTCGATGGTGATGTGGAACCGCCAGACGGTCTACACTGCCATTTCGCCTGGCGACGCTTAGGTTGTGCCAGGCGATGATGCAGTGGCAGTGTGCGTTCGTGATACTTTTTGCATGGCTTGTTGTGTTGGTCCTGGTCTGGGATATGCTTGATATTGTTATGGACAGGTAGGTTCATGACTGGTGATGAACACGTGATAATATGAGCGGGGAGGTTCATACTATGATGCTCTCGTGTGAGGATACGAGCGGGGAGGTTCGTATGTTTCGTGCTCACACTTAAGGGCTGCTGCGAGCGGGGAGGTTTGTAGCTGTTGGATCACGTGTATGGGACTACGGACGGGGAGGTTCGTAGAGTTAGACTACGAGCGGGGAGGTTCGTAGAGTTGGACCACGAGCGGGCTGGTTCGTGAAAGCATTTGAATCCTTAAGACCAGCTTAAGTATGTACCTCGTATAATGCAATGTGCTTTTCTTAATTTTGTTTTGATGTTATGATGTAAGACTTGAATTAGGAGATACTGTGCCATGAGCGGGTAGGTTCATGGATGGTGGTGAACACGTGATGATATGAATGAGGAGGTTCATATCCTGATACTCTCATGTGGGGATATAAGTAGAGAGGTTCGTATGTTTCGTGCTCACACTTGAGAGATGTTGCGAGCGGGTAGGTTCGTAACTGGTGGATCACGTGTGTTGGACTACGGGCGAAGAGGTCCGTAGAGTTGGACTACGAGCGGAGAGGTTCGTAGAGGCATGACCACGAGCGGACAGGTTCATGGAAGTATCATATATCCTGAGTCCATGGTCAATTATTTGTGTGACTTACAGGTTGAAAAACCTTGGGGCAATAAGATCTTGGTCAAGAATTATCGAGAATAAAATAGTTGGTGTATCTTGATTTTATTAATTTATATGTTAAGTGTTTATGAGCTCATCCTAACTGTTTGTGTTTGGCGATGATCGTGTATTGCGTTATACGGAAGCAGATGATGTTGCAAGTGGTATTGGTGAAACATATAGCTGGAGTGGGGTTAGACTGGGGAAAAAGCTTTATCAAAGTTTTTATTGTTTATGGTTTTGAATAATTTTGTAAACATTTCTGTTACAGACTTTTATATATTGATTCGAGTTTTATACAGTATGGATTTTGGACCATGTTTCGATGAAATAAATGTTTTAATTTTCCTGCATTTTGGGAAAAGATAGTATAATAAATGATGCTTAATTATTATTTCTATTTTATTTATTTAAATTTGTAATATCCGACCAAGATGTTATAGACCAACATAGTTGTATGTTTGTATACATTGACATAAAGAAAAAATAGAATAAACAAATGAAAAGGGGACAAGCATGACTATTCCATTATGACAAAACTTAGAATCTCTAATCAAAATTAAAGTTTCACTTTGGTAGTTCATATGATAAAGGTTTTATACAGTAATCTCTAATCAAAAGTATTAGAATATATATTTTATACGATAAAGAATGTTAATAATAATAATAATTATTTTTTATGTTAGATATCAGATCAAGGAAGTATTCTTAATGAAGAAACAAATGATTTAGATCAAGATTGATAGTTGAAGAATCTTATTAGACTTTCATTATGTTAGACTTTATAACTATAAGAACAAAAATATTGTAATATTTCACTAGTTTGAAACTTTATTATATATCTTGAACTTATAGACAATGTTCCTTGTTTCTATGAACGTTATATCTAGTTATAAACAAATGTCCAAATGTTAGAATTTTTGCTTTTTATATCATATGTTTTAGGAATTATATGCATTCAAAAAATGTAACAAATAATATTCAGGGAATTTGAAAAATAAGTAAAAACATAAATAAATAATGAATTGCATTATAGGGATAAAAAACATTGGAAAATGACTTTTAGTACTGTCATATAGTATAAAGGCTTTAAAACTGCTGACAACTAGGAGAGGTTTACAAAACTTCCTCGCAAAGTACTAGGGGTTCCAAAATTGTCAATAACTACAGTTTCAAAATTGCCGGTAAATATTTGGGGTTCCAAAACTGCTAGTAAATACCAGGGGTTCTAAACCGCTGGTAAATACCAAGGGTTTCAAACCACTTATAAATACTAGGGGTTTCAAACCGTCGGTAAATACCAGGGATTCCAAATCGTTGATAAATACAAGGGGTATCAAAATCGCTGATAAGTACTGTTTTACCAAGGGTTAGTCAAAACCACTGGTAATCTGTTAATGATGCTGGTTTTTCTAGGGGAAAACAAATCGTGGTAACTCCTTTAGCGGGGGTTAAAATCCCCAAAAATACCAAAAATAACCCTTCATAAAAAAAAATTTCTTGTAGTGAAATCACACACAAGAAGAGCTGGTTGAAATGTTTGTCAAGGACATTTAAACACAACTTAAAGTAAACATACACATTACCGAAAAATACATTAGGATTTGTGTTCTAACAAAACTCTCATATTTTTAGTTAGTTATAGGTTACTTCAAAGGGATAAGGATAGAGACATATTTATACTAGGTTTTTTACACTGGTTCCTTTGAAAATGATACGATCGTATCTAAGAAAGAGTATGATCGTTTCTGAATTTGAATCTTCTAGAGGCACAACAAAATAAGTCAGAGAAGAACGCAGAATAAGAAAGGGATGGAGACACCATAATCTAGCATATTGATAAGTCAAGTGGAGATTCACTATAAAGATGTTAATCTTTGATAAAAACCTGAAGCCTATGCCAAGAATAAAAAGAATCATCTTTTTGACGAAATAAAATTCAATATATGACTTTTGGTACCTTTATATATAGGCATATAACTTGGAAACTTTATAAGAAGGTTCAAACCCAAAAACATAAACTAATTTATAAAATAAAGCTCAAAGCCCAAAAATATGGAAACATAACTAATTTCTAAAAGAAAGCCCAAAGTTGAAAAACATAAACTAAATTTCCTAAGAGTTACCCTTCAAATGTGCTTTGAGCTATTATCTTCATATTCTTTGAGTGTCCAGTTGCTTGTAGCATTAAGAGCTTTGAATAGATTTGTTCTTCCAATCTCTTGTTTTTTGCCCTTGTCATAGGTCCTTTGAATTATAAAGGTTCATCTTCAAGTTCTTCTTGTATGAAATTTAGGGATAATCATCTATCAGAAAACTTATACTTCATCTTCGTCATGCATTTGTCCATGTTCAAGCTTGAAGATGCATTAAATACTCTTCATGAATCATTAAATGTGCATATCTTCTCTATGAAACTCTTTGATACATAACATGACTTGTCATACATAGGTCATAATTTTTTGGGTTAAATATGTTTTTGGTTCTTCAACTTTTAATGACAATTGGAATTAGTCCTTCTTGAAAACTTTGAACCAATTTAGTCCCTTATCTTTAGAAATACGTGGATTTAGTCCTTTAAACAAACTTTTTTTAAGTTTATTTGACGTTTCAAATGCGTTTCTCAGTTAATATTGAAACAAACATGTGTCAAACAGTGTAAATAAACTAAAATATTATAATGAAATGTGTTTAAAACGTCAAATAAACTTAATAAAATTTGGTTAGAAGGACTAAATCCACGTATTTACAGAGTTGATGGACTAAAGTGATTTAAAGTTTCTAAAAGGAACTAATTCCAATTTTCACTCAAAGTTGAAGTATCAAAACATATTTAACCCTAATTTTTTCTCAAACTAGAGTATAGGACCTAACAAGGTTAACTATACATTATGATTTTGTCTTATCGAAAAAGTAGTTTGTGCTTAATATAGCTTTAGACATATTTTTCGAAATGTAAATAGTTGATTGCAAGATCCAATTTTAAGAATAATAAGAGAGAAATATTTGTTTGTAAACAAATAATAAATATTTATAAGTATTTAACCTCTAATATAAAATGTTTAATACTTATTGATTGTCCAAACAAACAAATTTTTATAAACAAAATATTTTATATTTATTCAATTAAAAAAAATGTGTGTTTGTCAATGATTCTTATAAAATCATGTCTTATACTAATTGTTAAATGTAGAAAAAAAAAATCATAGAAAAGTTTACTTTAAAATCTTAAAATGAGATTCACAATTAGAATAAAAGTTAAATGAGATTTTATATCTTATAAAATGAAGGGACCTACGAAAAAGTTCTACAAGATCTTAAATATTGTAAGATGTTTATAATAATATCAATCCTAATAAAACAATCTCAACAAATATTAATACATTAATTTGCTAGGGAGTAAGAGATATATAGATATTGGTGATTTGAAATGAAGACAATTTATGGTTGTTGTTTAGTAACAAGACATTAATTTTCCACTACGACCGAATGAATGATTGATTACAAGAGTCATACCATTGTCTTTTGAAGATTAGATACACCAAACGGCTAATTATTTTGGATACTTTAATATCATAAATATTTTATCACTTTTTTATTTTATTTTTGTTCCCATTTTCATACCTCATTTTTCCTTTCAAATATTATCTAATATAAGACTGCCTATTTTGTTCAATCTCGAAGTGTTGGAAAAATATAATGTTTTTGTTGTTTATATTATGACAATATTTATATTATGACGATACATAAAGAGATTTTCTATTTTGTATCCACATTTTATAATATTAGTTTTATCTTTAATTATTTTAAAAATTAATTATTTTATAAATAATTTTCTTTTAATTGTTATTTTAAATTTTTTTATCTTTAACTATTATTTAAAAAGTAATTGTACATATTTTTTTTTAAATTTTATATTTAACAATTATTTTAAAAATTAATTATATATTTATTATTACTCTTAACTTAAATTTTTTAAAAATTAAAAAGTAGAAACACACGTGCACACGATAGGACTGTGTTCGCTAGTGTTAATAATATTTGTTTTGCCTTTTAGAAATTTATACAAGAGTTTCATATTCTATCGATAAAATTCATCACATCTTATCATAAAATTTTAGTTTAATAGGTTGCATCGCTAATATTTTAAAATTAAACAATTTTATATCTTTTATCAAATATCTAAAAAGATTGAGTTTTGTAAGTTTTGTTTTATGTAGTTTTTTCTTTTACTTCTTTTTTTCAATTCTGTATGCCTTTATATTTATTAATTAACTTTTTAGTTTCCATTATACAAAAAATCTACGCATGAAAACTGATAATATTTTCATTATATAATTATAATTATATATTATTAAATAAAAATTCAAATATTTTAAAATTATTGTCTATATTTTATTGTAGTTTTACTTTTTATTCTGACAAAAATTTATATAACGACAACATCATAAAAATTAAAAAACAAATTCATAATCATTTATATGTGTACAAATTTTATAATATTAATATAATTTTATCAATATTTTTTTGTTAATTCAATTGAAATACTTAATTTTTTATTGTTTTTTACTCTCATTATCGTAAAAAAAAAAAATCCATTCATATATATGCACATGTGTATTCAGGTAAATACGTTGATAAAAGTTAAAAGTCTCCGGTGACGGTAGTTGTAAAGGGAAACAGTGGTTAGGAAAGTTGGTGGTGACCGTAGTTCTGTATCTCTGGCGAGTTCTTCTCTCAAATCTACAGCACCCTCCAACATAACTCACGGGAAATTCATATCAAGGTTCCTTTATTACCATGTATTATAATTGCTGATAATAGATCTGAGTTTCTTCTTTTAAATGTTAGAGTTTTGAAATTGATTTTTTGTATCATCAAATTGTTCTGCTATAATGATTTCTTTTGTGTGTCGTTGAAATTTTATAAATGTGAATGTAGTATATATTTTAACGTTTTGAATTGTTCCTTATGTTAAATTGCGTTGATTTAATTCTAGTAATCGTTTCGCAAATGATCCCGCCTTCTGTTGTTGTAATTAGTGTTAAATGTGATGATGTGGATCCAATTTTGTTGTAACCGAGTGGTACATTGATTTTTAGGTATTAGATTTTATGATTGTTTAACAGAGGGGTACATCAATCAGGGAAATTTGGTCGTTTTTTGTTTTTGGGATCTGGGTAGGTTTGTGATCTAGAGAAGATTAGAGTTTGCGGATCTGGAATTTTAATGTTTGTTAGTTGCGTTGAGTGATGTAGGTTTGGATGGAGTTTCTTAAGGGGAAGAGGCAGACGCATTTTTGGATGCATTTTCATAAATGCTTTCAGTGTTATGCTTCAATCAGAATTACTGTTCCATCTCAGTAATCTATGTTGACCTTTGATGCAAACTTTTACTCTGTGAATTACTTTGGTGAAACATAGATGAATTGTTTTGAAGAAAAGATGGTTGTTAAAATTAATGTATACATGTCAAATCTTGATTTTGAATTATTTGTAGGGTTTGCGTTTTTAATTGAGTTTCGTGATTGAACTTGATTTAGACACTGTTCAGTTACTTGCACTATTGCATATTGTTTTGGATGACAGGCCTAATGTAATTGTTGATGGAATCTTTTGTAGGGAGGGAGGATGGTGAAGATTGGTAAATTCTAAGAATACGTTGAGATGGTGAGGAAACTGTAAATTTTGAATCGTTTTGATTTAATCCGCGGAATGTTTGCTCATTGCATTTGACATCCTGTGTTATGTTTCAGTCAGCGCTTTTCAATTTCCACTCATTTCTAACTGTGATACTTCTGGGGATATGTGCCTGCACTTATTTCAAAATGCAGTTTCCGGCAATCCTAGACCAGAAAACTGGGTATATATGTCTTCATCTCTTGCCATGTGTAAATATGAGCTGTTATGCATATGTTGACAATTCTTCATTCGAGTGGCATAGCTGTGTAATAGTGTAGGTCTTATTTTCAGTATTGGTTTTGGTGCAATGTTGTATCTGATGAGCAATACTATCGATTGCAATGTTCTTATACAAGTTTGGATAGAAGCCAATAAAGGGAGGGGAAGGGAAAGGAAATAAAAGTTTACCTCGAACCTTCCTCTTGTTTGGGAGTTTATGAAATGATTAAAAGAAAACGGGGGATTTTCATTCCATGAAAATCCTGTTCCTTGCTAATTTTTATGAACTTTTTAAAGTTCCTCTAAAAGTAATTTTGAACATCCAAACAAAGGGATGGAAAATTTCTTGTTAACCACGCATTCTTTCCCCTCACCCTTCCTTTTTATTCTCAAGTGTTTGGTAATTTGTACATCTGAATTTACATGCTCAAAATTCAATGTATCATAAGTTTTTTACCTTGCTCCATTAGACGTGCAGCTTGCAATAGTTTTTTCATTCTTTATAACAGATTTTTAGAATTTGCTGACAAGACGTACATGTTTTTGCTGACAGATTTCGTGGTTTCTTCTGGAAGGCGGCAAGAATAGGTAGATATCCCTTGTTTGATTTGCTACTACATTGTTATTGTTTACGTCTGCTTACCCTAGAAATTTTCATTTGATATCTTCTATGATGATTTTTGCTTTCCCCCCATGTGATTAATATCTTACGGCATCAGATTTTTCGAGTTTAACATATTGAATTAATTAACTTGGACCAAAGAACATACTTGTGTTGATGACTTGCCCACTGGCAGTGGAAAAATAGTGGTAAATGATGAGTGATGCAAATATACAAAATTTGGTTGCGGTTCTGTCCTAAATTTACTTAACTACTACATCGTGATTATGCCTTTTACAGTTTCAACCCTTTTTGTTAGTATGCTTCATACTTGTCTCATTTTTATTTATCAATCCTATAGTTATAATGAAACATTATTCTCAATTAAGTATGTACTATATCCTTATTTCAAAATTCATCATTTTGATGCTACTTGGAATTTTCATAAATCTTCTTTTGATTGTTGTAGAGCACTCATTCTCAATAGTTCTAGATCCTCGATTCCTTGTGAGCTTTAAAATGCTACATTACAGTGTCATTCCAAAGCTGTTTGTGACATGGACTACTAAATTTCTAGCTTGGCCATATAGTTCTTGAATGTGTTGCTTCAAATTTAGTGCTGTACCAGCATGTTTGGTATGTTGTGGAATAGAATATGCAACAAAACAAGTGAGAACAAAAACATATTCAAATCACTTGCTCATTATGATCTAATGGGGAATTTTTACTCCTTGTGTTGTCTACATGTAACACTTTCTGTCTGGGTGTATGTCCCCTTTAGAATTATATATTTCATGAGATGTGAAATTTAATCACTGATATTATCTTGATTATACACGGGGTTGCTAATACAGGTGAACGGTTAAGCCCGTGGGTAGCTGTGGGTTGCTTTATGATGGGTGTTTCAACAATCTTCTTCTAAGGTTTTTTTACTCAATAGTAAGTTATTATTTTTTTATGCCCAAATTGATGAGTCAGAAGCTATTCATAAGGAATAAATATGTGTAATGAGTAATTTTCTGGCGTACATCTAATATTAAGAACAATTTCTAAGCGAATCTGGATTTTGAGTTTTGTGTTGTATGTCTACTGTGATTTCAAAATAAATTGATAAATACTGATTTTGCTGTTTTAAAAATATGAACTCTTTCTAAGCAAGATATATAGGAATGACACCTTTTATCATTGGTAATCATTAACAATTACAATTTTGAAATTTGATGCATTGCAGGGGCGTCCATTTTATTAGGGGTCTACCGCAGTTTTATGCACAAATTGCAGATCTACGAAATGAGAGTTTGTACTTACGATCTCATCGGAGTCCTTGACACAATTTGTTCCACCAATTGTTAATTATTTTTTTCTTTCTTGTTGAAATTAGGTGGAGTTTTTGCCATTAATCCCCACAGTAACCTCACTACATGAAGTTCAAATTGCTAGTTATGATGGGGGATAGTGCTAATGTCGATAGCTTTGTCCAGATTTTATGAATATGATGTTTTCGAATCTGAACTATGCTCTAACATTATAATAACTATATAAATTAATCATACAAAAGAATTTCAATTCTGTATGCCTTTATATTTATTAACTGACTTTTTAGTTTCCATTATGCAAAATATCTACCCACGAAAACTGAAAATATTTTTACAATATAATTATAATCATAATTGTTGAATAAAAATAAAATGTTTTAAAATTATTATTTATATTTTATTGTAATTTTCTCTTTTTGGTTAAAAACTTACAAGTTTTGTATAAAGATGACATTACTTGAAAAAAATCATAATTATTTTTATGTAGATTAATTTTATAATATCAATATTTTTTATTTAATTCTATCGAAATAGTTAAATTTTTATGATGTTTTACTTTAATTATCATAAAAAAGACCATTAGCATATGCGCATGTGGATTCACCTAAATATCTTGATTAATGTACACCCTATAAGAAAACTTAAAAATCGTTCTATTGATCAAATATTTACTTTTATTTAAAAATTGGATATAAATTACTTTTGTTCCTAAATATTGAGTATATAATTAATATAATCAATTTCTTCTTGTGTGGATTTTATTTAACGACCATATCAATCATTCTATCTTCTTTTTATCTTATTTTAAGAAATATATAAAAGTAATATTTTAAATTATATAAAAGTACTTTTTATTTAGTAATCTATTGATTAATTATGTGTTATTAACGTCTTTCAATTCTAAATTGTTTTAAGTCTTAATAAATTATTTAAATAGCTTTTTATTAGGACAATATTGTCTTCGTAATTCCCAAATAAGATAAAGTATAGTGTGTATTTAAATTAATGTTGAAAAAATTAAGTTTGGTTAAATGAAACATAAACTTCTTAGTTATTCAGATGGTAATCAAAACACACACATAATCTTCTTAGTTAACATATTTTGTTTTTTTATCTAAAATATATGATACATTGATACTTCATCAACTCTAGCTAGCTGTGTGGTTCTAAGAAACTGGAGTGTAGTTTTAGAATGGTTGAGCGTATTCATTGTACTTATTCGTTTCTCAACTGTTTGACCGTTGTTAACATACTCTTACGCCTTTCTCGTTTTAGTGTTGTTCCCTTTTTTGTGTCTTTCACCTTCTTTTCTATAACACAATAATCCTTTCACAAATAATATTTGTTTTCTTTCTCTGTTTGTTATCTTTTTCTATGTTCTTTCTTTACTACATTCTTTCCTTTCCTCTTTATCTTCCTTTTACCATGAGGAGAGTCATTATTATGGTATTAGAGCTCTTCTTTTGAAGAGCTCTGCTGTGTAACTCTAATCATCTTTCCTAATAATCTTATATCGTTTTTCTTTTTTTCTTTCTTTGTCCCTTTGTTTTTTTACCTTTTCGTATGATGAGAATTATTGTTAATACTTCAATTTAGATGACATCTATATTCGATACTTTTATAGATACTTATAATTGAAGTATCATAATATATAAAAGAATATTAGTTTTATAATGATATAATTTATAATTTTTTATTTTGACAATTTTATTACATTTGATTTTAATTTGAATTTATACAATAATAATCATATATTTATCATGCTTTTAACAATTATCGTATATTTTTTAATATATTTATATCACATATTATACTCTATTAATTTTAAAATAAATGTATTGGTATATCAGATACGTGTTGAATCTGATACTTATATCATATTTGTGTATCATGGTCTATAAACATTATTGACCTTTATATAAAAAAGATACGAATGTAATTTGTCTGATATTAATACAATTACTTCTTGGTTTTTGAAGTTAAATTTGGTCTCATTTTCCTTTTAATTTTTCCCGGCTTTTTGTTTATTTCAAAAAACGTTATTATAAAAGAATCATGTATGCACTGAGTCTATGTATATGTATAAATCCCATTACTTTTATTCCACCTTAATCGTTTTAAAAATCCCTATTATTTATCTTATATTTTCCCCTTTTCAACTACATGCTACCATCCCATAAGAAAAATGAAGAATCAAAAGATCAGGTAAACTATTTTTTTTCTTTTAATTTGTAAATCTTTTCAATTCTAGAATTGCCATTACAATTTAAATTTTTTTGTTTTAGAACACTATTTTAATTTTTAATATTTTGAAAAGTATTTTTAAAACACTTTTTTGTTTTTGTTTCTTTACTTCATGAAACATCTTCTTAATTTTTTAATATTTTAGAAAATCCAACTAAAAACTTGAACTTAAAAAAAAGTATTTTAGGAACAACTTTTTCAACATTCTTTTTATTTTACTTTTTAGAAAGTATTTTTCAGAATATTAAGAAAAAAAAAAGTGTTCACAAAAATACATTCAAAGAGTTATAAGAGAATAAAATGTTTGAAATGTTATTTTTAATATAAAGTAAAATAAAAAATTACATTTTATGAAATAGTTTAAAAATTTTCAAAATATACGTTTTACTTTTATAGCATCAACGTCAAAGTGTCTTTCAAAAAGTTGTAGTTCAATAGGTCGAAAGACTTCAATAATCCAATAAGAGTAACTTCTTTTTGTAGGTACATACATATCTTCTTGCACCTTCACAAATTTTTATATTTTTATATAGATAGTATAATTTAAAATAAAAAAATTGTATTTTAGAATATCTAATTTAGAATGTATTTTTTTATTAATTTATAATATAAATACAAGTTTTTATTCTATAATATATAATCTAGGGTATAAAAAATTACATTTCAAATTATAAAATCCAAAATAATTTATGGTGCTACAGGTCAAAATTGTGGAGGTGTAGAAGGAATGGCCTCAATTAATCCACATTGCGAAACCAGTTCTATAGGCCCAAATTTCAACTTTACTGGGCTCACTTTCTTGGCCCAAACGAAATTTTCTTAAGAGAAGAAATGAATAATGAGCAAGATATGATGACATGGCATAACGTGATTGGTTATTTTGACGTGGACTAAGCAAAGTCAAATTTCTGCTTTTATATATTTATTACTGTAAACCGAAACAGTAGAACGAGAAACGAGTTGGTGACCGTAGTTCTATATCTCCGGCAAATTCTTCTCTCAAATCTGCGGCACTCTCTTCTGTCACTCGCGGGAAATTCATATCAAGGTTCCTTTATTCCCATGTATTATAATTGCTGATAATAGATTTGAGTTTTTTTCCCCTTTAAATCTTAGGGTTTTGAAATTGAATTATTGTATCATCCAACTGTTCTGCTTCGATTATTTCTTTTGTGTGTCGTTGAAATTTTATAAATGTTAATGTAGTATATATTTCCATGATTTGAAGTGTTACTTATGTTAAATTGCGTTGATTTAGTTCTTGTAATCGAATCGTGAATGATCTCGTTTGCTGCTGTTGTAATTAGTGTTAATTGTGATGTTGTAGATCCAATTTTGTTTGCCTTTTACCGTAACAGAGTGGTACAATGATTTACAGGTTTTAGGTTTTATGATTGTATAACAGAGGGGTATATAGATCAGGGAAATTCGATTGTTTTTGTTTTTGGGATCTTGGTAGGTTTATGAACTAGAGAAGATTAGAGTTTGCAGATCTGGAATTTTAATGTTTTAGTACTGTTGAGTGATGTTGTTTTGGATGCAGTGTCTTAATAGGAAGAGCCAGACGCAATTTTAGATGCATGTTCATAATTGTTTTTTAGTGTTGTTCTTCAATGAGAATTACTGTTTCATCTCAGTAATCTATGTTAACCTTTGATGCAAACTTTTACTATGTGAATTACTTGGTGAAACATAGATTAATGAATTTGAACAAGAGAAGGTTGTTAAACTTAAACGTATACATGTCAAATCTTGAATTTGAATAAGATATACCTTGCTTTTTCATTCATTTGAGATTTGTGACTACTTGAGATTTTGTTTACTTACATCTAACTAACTTGAGTTTCTATTTTTTCTGGAGGGGCGGCTGAGTTAGCTTTGAGAAGATTTAGTTGTAGTAGTTGATTTTTTAGGTTTTATATTTTGTTTTTAATTGAAGATTCCTAATGTATGTATGAAACTTTTTGTGTCAGAAAATGGCTTTAGGTGGAACAGCTCCCCCAAGAGGAAGTGCAGCTGCTACTGCAAACATGAGGAGAAGAAGAACAGCCGGTGGTGGGGCCTCTGGAGGAGCAGCTGGAACTATGCTCCAATTTTACACTGATGATGCCCCTGGACTCAAGATCTCCCCAAATGTGGTTCTTGTAATGAGCATTGGCTTTATAGCATTTGTTGCTATCCTTCATGTGATGGGAAAGCTGTATTTTGTGCGTAGGGAGGCTTAGAAGAGAAAAGATTTAGGTCCATTTTTGGATATTTAATACAACAATCTCATGAAACAGTCTCAACTTTTCCTTGCTTTTGTATTTTGGTACATTCCGTTGTTATTTTTAAAGGTAAAAAACAGTTTAAATACTTTGTTAAGTAAGAAGAAATATTTTGTTACATCGTTTAGTTTTCGCACTTGTTGGTGCTTTAGTTTCCCTATCTCCCACGAACCAACTTGCGTTGCTATTTCCTATGTAGAGCTTGTCAGGGATAACTTGAAATTTTGGACATCAATTATGTTTTGTTGAAACAATCTGTTTGAGAATTAACAAATGTGTCTTAGAATATCTGTTTTCTTATAGAAATGTGGGTTTTATACATCTAGATGGTGTTTATAATTTTTTTGAAAGTTAATTTTATGTGAGAAAAAAAAAAAGAGTTACTCTCAAATTTATTAACAACTTTTTTTGTTCTTTTTCATACTTATGTTTTTTTAATGTACTATTCAAGTTGATTTGTCCTTCTACCTTATTAAAAGTAATTACGTGTTGTTTTGGTAAATTTATCTGAAGAAAAATTAATTCTGATTATAGTCGATTGTAATAATAATCGATGGTTGTATATATAAACAATTATTAAAACACTTGATATTTAGAATTATTTTGCCTAATCTTGTTCCCAAACATTTTGTTTTTGCTGTTTTTATTACCTTTGATTCTCTCTTATTATGAGGGGTACCAAAATTAAGGAAGTGGTATGGTGTTGGTAGTCTGGCATTGCATTGAATGTTTTTGTTGTTTATCTAGTCCTACTGACTATTAGAAATTTAAGTATCAATTGAAACTTACAAGAGAAATAGACAGAAACCCATTCATTGTCTTGAGTCTTGATGATTTGGTTGAAGTTTTTGTCCTATAAAGATCTCGTTGACAGCATAAGTCCAGTCCCCTGTGCTGTATCAATAAACAAAGATGAGTACAACTTTGTATAAGACCAAGCAATTGAGAACATTGAAAAGAACATCATTTGGTTCAACTTCTGTACTGAAACCTATCAACGGGATTAGTTAAATCCCTGATTTATTTATTCCTTATTGTTAGCCCAAAATTTCTCTTACTTAATGAATTTGCAATTGATTTTCTTGTTGATTTATTTCAATAACTTACAATTTGCGAACAACTATTCTGGCAAAATTCCATATGGCCTTGACCTTCCTAGTGATGTTGCTAAGGAGAAGCATACAGGGAAGGGAAACTGATAGATCATGTTGCTCTGTTATAGGCTGGAATATCTTTCGTTTTTATGATTTGCATTTATAGGTTTTTTCAAATGCTAAAATCACAAATCTTACCAACTCTTTTTTGATGGAAAGATATGTATCGAGAATGATCACTCAATTTTTCATGTGTTAACTTTGGATATCAATTATTCTTAGGCCTTTAGGATTTTAGATGACTTAAAACATTATCAATATCTTCCGACTTATTTGCATGGAATGGATTTTCCTAGTATTACAATTTTAATCGTGTTTAAGAATAAATTCAAAAACAGTAAAAAAAATCTAATATTTTTTTGATTTAATTAAAAGTCTCATGAACTTCGTATTTTTAATTAAATTTTTATTATATTCAGAATTTTTATATTTTTTATTTAATTTTTTATTGATTGGTTTTTCTATTAATATGGTAACATATCTTGTTTTTAAGGTGTTATCTCACTTCTTTTTAGGACTTTAAAAATATGAGATATTTTGGTTAATATAATAAGATATTATAGTTTTTGTAAAATAATGAATAATTTTTATTCTTTTAGTTAAAAGATATTTAAATAAGTTGATAAAGTAAGTCTCACATTTTCTTAACAGGCTTTTGAATGTGAAAAATATACATAAGTAACACTTATTTGGTTTTCAGTTAGCATATAACTCTCATAGTCAATTTATAACTTTTTTTCCTATAATTTGAACTAAAATAGTTCATAACCTAAGGTATTTTCAAGTAAATAAGTTGATAAAGTAAGCCTCACATTTTACTCATGTAAACATATTAATATCATCTATGATATTGTTTTCTTAACAGGACTTTTGGATGTGAAAAATATATAACCTGGGTACGCACTTATTTTGTTTTTAGTTAGCACATAACTCTGAAAGTTGATTTATGAAATAATTTTATGTAATTTAAATTAAAACAGTTCATAACCTAAGGTATTTTGACTTAAAAAGTTCAAAAAGTTAGCTTCATGTTTTCCTCATTATGTAAATAGATTAATATAATCAATGACATTGTTTTTTTAACAAACTTTAAGATGTGAAAAACATATAACAAAGATATGCACTTATTTGATTTTTAGTTAGCACATAACTGTCATAGTCAATTTATAAATATTTTCCTATAATTTGAACTAAAATAGTTCATAATTTAAGGTATTTTTAACTAAATAAGTTGACAAAGTAAGTTTTATATTTTACTCATTATGTAAACAAATTAATATCATCCATGACATTGTTTTTTTAACAGACTTTCAAATGTGCAAAAATATAACATAGATATGCACTTATTTGGTTTTCAGTTAGCACATAACTTTGAATGTTGATTTATGAAAAGTTTCATGTAATTTAAATTAAAACATTTCATAACTTAAGGTATTTTGGCTTAAAAAAGTTCAAAAAGTAAGCCTCACATTTCACTCATTATGTAAATAGATTAATATGATCATTGACATTTTTTTTTAACAGGCTTTCAGATGTTAAAAACATATGACATAAATGTGCACTTATTTGGTTTTGAGTTAGCACATAACTCTCACAGTCCATGTATACATTTTTTCCTATAATTTGAACTAAACCAGTTCATAACTTAAGGTATTTTCAATTAAATAAGTTGACAAAGTAAGTCTCACATTTTACTCATTACGTAAACAGATTAATATCATCCATGACATTGTTTTCTTAATAGGACTTTCGGATGTGAAAAACATATAACCTGGTTATGCACTTATTTGGTTTTTAGTTAGCATGTAACATTGAAAGTTGATTTATAATAATTTCATGTAATTTAAATTAAAACATTTCAAAATTGAAGGTATTTTGACTTTAAAAAGTTTAAAAAGTAAGCCTGAAATTTTACTCATTATGTAAATAGATTAATATGATCAATAACGTTTTTTTTAACCGGCTTTCGGTTGTGAAAAACATATAATATAGATATGCACTTATTTGATTTTTAGTTAGCACATAACTCTAACTGTCGATTTAAATTTTTTTTTCCTATAATTTGAGTTAAAATAGTTCATAACTTAAGGTATTTTTACTTAAATAAATTCACAAAGTAAGCTTCACATCTATTTCTTATGTCAATAGATTAATATAATTCATGATATTGTTTCTTTAATAGGGCTTTCGAATGTGAACAACATAAAACATATAAAACATATGGACGTACTTATTTAATTTTCAGTTAGCACATAACTCTTAAAGTCCGATTATAAATTTTGTCCTCTTATTTGAGTTAAAATAGTGAGGCTTATAAGTCGGCTACATCACTTCCATAACTTCTGTAGGACTTGGCCAAACAGGACTCTTCAGTCAAAAAGATGTGAATTAAGGAAAAACAAAAATTTCTTTAAAGTATTTGAAATGAAGTAGCATGAAGATCTTTATACAGACTAATTCGATAAACATAGACTTTATTTCTAGTAAGAAACTTATAATTAAAACCTACCAAAGGGGTCAAAGTAACATAACAGGTATCATAAGTTACAGTAATTATTTCTCGAAAGTGTATATAACCATATGAACAGAAACCAAGAAAACAACTTTCAACTTAAATGGCATAAAAAGGTCGAATTCAAAATGCTCTGAAATAAATATACAGGAGCTAAACTCACATCACTTAAATATAGTTCATTCTAAGAACTAAATTTTCCAGACATAATTTCAAGTTGGAAAATACTTATTTGTGTACTTAAACATTGCTTAAAGTTTTTATTAACATATTTGCATAACTTAGAATACATTCTCAACTAATTTTTCAGGTTTCTTTACTAAAAGGGCCAATTCGCTTTTGTAATTACGCAAAGCAGATTTTTTAAATATTATATAGAATTGGGAAAACAACCTATTTTTCAATTAAAGCTTTTTCATTATTGATTTCTTAATTCAGATCTTAATGTGTGATACTGCCATTAGCAACACATTTTCTACTTGTGTGGATCTTGTTATTTGCATTAACTAAACTTCAATTTTGTTCTGCGATGAAGAAAAACATCTATTATTCCAATTTGAGATCATTTTCAACATGTTGCACACTTTTTTACATACCTTCAACTTTCAAAAAATATATGGAATCTGCAACTTCTGTTATTGCATGACGCATTGATTCCAACCCATTGAACTACTTATGTTTGTTGGTTTCCTTCTTGTGAACATATTCAGTACGTAGCATTGTGCTGTAACTTTACACATCTTTGATAGATAACACGATTACGAAGAACTCTTCTTAAAAACTCTTTCTTTACATTAAAAAAATAATTTAAAGGTTTGCATTGGTGGACTCGTTTTAATTTTTAAAAAAAAGTTGAACAATTGGAGCGAAAAGTTGCTAAAATTCTTTAAGTTGATGTAACATAGAAGAACTCAAAAAAACAGAATCAACAACTTGCAACGATGTTCACCATTGGAGATGCTATTACCTATTATTTTTGAATATAATTTTCTCTTGCTCCTACTTGCAAAATAGCATGGCCATGAATAATAATAAGGATCGTAATCATGCGTCCGAACCACGTCAGATGAAAAAGTTGTCTTAAAGCACAACAATCTTGTTCACACCCATGATTCTGGTTTGACCCACAGAGCCATATGCCACGCCATGCACACCGTAGCAACTTCCCCCATAGGCCATGCCAAAGCACACAATAGAAAAAAGCTTCTCTCCTGTCACACTCTCTCTCTTTCACTCTTTCTCTTTAAATTTATCACTTTACTCTCTTTTTCAGACGATGAACAACAACAACAACAGCAAGTGGTAGATAGAAAAACAGCACTTTGATTGGAACCACGGTTTTTTGTACTCACTTTCTCTTTCGACTTCTCTGCCTTCTGTCACCTTCTTATTTTTAGCTCTGTTCCCTATCCATGCTCTTTTAGCAGCTTCTATAAAACAAACTCTTCATGCTTCCAATTTCACCTCACACGTCCTCAACTTTTAACCACTGTTTTATTCATGTCAAATGGATATGTCGCAGTATATGGTGCGATCTCGTGTTTCTGCTTTGCTTCTGTAATTTCACAGCACTTTTCTCTCCAACCACCAACTCTTTGTTTTCTTTCTGAAAATACTGTGTTGCGTCACCCCACTTGAAATAAAAAAATGTTCAAAACTTCTTCTCTTCTGTGAGTGCAATGATCACCATTCCTCCTTGGAAATTCTGAAGTTTGAAAAGCAGAAAGTGAGTTTGCTGAAGTTACTTTACTTTGTTCTGTTTTTTTTTTCACGCTCACATGGTTACTGTCTTCTGTCTAGTATAGTCCATTCCTCTGTTTGTTTTTACTGCTCTTTTTGTTTATATCCACCGAGGATTTGATTGTTACTCCTCCCACTTTTTCGTGTCCTTTCTACTGCCACTGTTGCAGTTGTATAATAACACTAGCACCTTTGTGCCTCTCTCTCTCACTCATTATTTTTCTTGCATTTGAAACTTTCTTATTCTTGTTTTCCTTTGGTTTATACACTATGCTTTATTGGGACCCCCCAACCTTTATCAACCGTATGTAAGAAAAATGGAAATGGCAGTGTGTTTCTGTAAGGAAATAGTTGCTTTCTGCAAAATTCATGAAGCGCTCCGCTGAATGCATTGATACAATATAGACATTACTCTGATGAAGCAAGTGCAATTCATCCCATTCCTATCACTTTGTTTTGTTTTCTGTTGTCCATTCTTAGTGATCTCTGTAAATCCTCCTTTCAACGATGATGTGTTGGGGTTGATCATGTTCAAGGCTGGTCTAGAAGACCCAAAAGGAAAACTCTCTAAGTGGAATGAAGATGATTATAGTCCCTGCAACTGGGTTGGTGTCAAATGTGACCCTGTAAACAATAGGGTATCTTCTCTTGTTCTTGATGGATTCTCTCTTTCTGGCCACATTGATAGAGGTCTTCTGGGACTGCAGTTCCTTCAGATTCTGTCCCTTTCTAGGAACAACTTCACAGGGACCATAGCTCATGACCTTCTCAGCATTGGTGATTTACAAGTTGTTGATTTGAGTGAGAACAACCTCTCTGGGGTAATTCCAGATGAGATTTTCCAACAATGTTGGTCTCTGAGAGTGATTTCATTTGCCAACAACAACCTCACAGGTAAGATTCCTGATTCATTGAGCTCTTGCTACTCTTTGGCAGTTGTGAACTTTTCCTCTAATCAGATACATGGGGAACTTCCATCTGGAATGTGGTTTTTGAGGGGACTTCAATCAATTGATCTTTCAAACAACTTGCTGGAGGGGGAGATTGCAGAAGGAATTCAGAATCTGATTGATTTGAGGGAGTTGAGGCTGGGGAGGAACCTCTTCACTGGTAGGATTCCTGAGCATATTGGAGAGTGTTTGCTTTTGAAGTTGGTTGATTTCAGCAGCAATTCTCTCTCTGGGAGAGTTCCTGAGTCAATGCAAAAGCTCAGTTCATGCACATTTCTCAGCTTGCAAGGGAATTCATTCTCTGGTGGCATTCCACATTGGATTGGAGAAATGAAAAGTCTAGATACATTGGATCTTTCTGAAAACAGATTTTCTGGTTGGATTCCAAAGTCCATAGGAAATCTTGACTTGATGAGTAGGTTGAATCTTTCAAGGAATCAGATCACAGGAAACCTGCCAGAGTTGATGGTAAACTGCATTAAGCTTTTGACTCTTGACCTCAGCCACAATCACTTGGCAGGCCATCTTCCTTCATGGATATTTCGGATGGGTTTGCAAAGTATCTCTCTTTCTGGGAATGGCTTCAGTGAGGGAAATTATCCCTCACTTTCTTCCGTTTCTGTATCTTTTCATGGCCTTCAGGTTTTGGATTTATCATCAAATGCATTTTTTGGCCAACTTCCATCTGGAATTGGAGGTCTTGGTAGCTTGCAAGTCTTGAATTTGTCCTCCAACAATATCTCAGGTTCTATTCCTGTGAGTTTAGGAGACCTTAAATCTTTGTACATTCTTGACTTAAGTGGCAACAAGCTCAATGGAAGCATTCCTTCTGCAATAGAAGGAGCAACATCACTCAGTGAAATGAGGCTACAAAAGAACTTCCTAGGTGGGAGAATTCCAGCCCAAATTGATAAGTGTTCAGAACTAACATTACTGTAAGCACTCTATCATAGCTTCCATTTTTCATGCTTCATTCTTCTAATATAATTTAGTTGAGTTGTTTCAAAAACCTTTGTTTGGTTCTATTTTAGTTGTGAAAACTGAAATATTCAATGGAATGGTACAGGAATTTATCTCACAACAAGCTTATTGGCTCAATTCCTTCATCCATAGCAAACCTAACCAATCTTCAGGATGTAGATTTCTCATGGAATGAACTCTCTGGAAGCTTACCAAAGGAGCTGACAAATCTCTCCAACCTGTTCTCCTTTAATGTTTCACACAACCACCTTCAAGGTGAGCTACCAGTGGGTGGTTTCTTCAACACCATTTCTCCTTCATCTGTCTCTGGTAATCCATTGTTATGTGGTTCTGTTGTTAACCACTCATGCCCTTCTGTTCATCCAAAGCCTATAGTGCTGAACCCCAATTCTTCATACTCCAGTTCTGGCTCTTCATTCCAAAACCATCACCATAAGATTATGCTAAGTATCTCTGTCCTCATTGCTATTGGTGCTGCTATTTTTATTGTCATTGGTGTGGTGGTTGTTACTGTTCTAAATATCCATGTGAGGTCTTCAATGCCTCTTTCTGCTACTCCGTTTATATTCTCTGGTGGTGAGGACTATAGCGGTTCACCCGGGAATGATCCAAACCATGGCAAGCTTGTGATGTTTAATGGTGATGCAGAATTTGCTGATGGTGCTCATAATCTTCTTAACAAAGACAGTGAAATAGGTCGCGGTGGATTTGGAGTTGTTTATTGCACTGTCCTCAGAGATGGTCATTGTGTTGCAATCAAGAAGCTTACATTATCCACCTTAACCAAGTCACAAGAAGACTTTGAGAGGGAAGTTAAAATGCTTGGGAAGATCAAGCATAAAAATATTGTGGCACTTGAAGGTTATTATTGGACTCAATCCTTGCAGCTCCTAATTTATGAGTACCTAGCCAGAGGGAGTTTGCAGAAGCTTCTTCATGATGATGATAGCAGCAAAAAGATACTTTCTTGGAGAAAAAGGTTCAAGATCATACTTGGAATTGCAAGAGGGTTGGCCTATTTGCATCAAATGGAGTTGATTCATTACAATTTAAAGTCAACAAATGTGTTCATAGATTGTTCTGATGAGGCAAAGATAGGAGATTTTGGGTTGGTGAGGCTTCTTCCAATGCTGGACCCTTGTGTTTTGAGCAGCAAAATTCAAAGTGCACTTGGCTACATGGCTCCTGAGTTTGCTTGCCGCACAGTGAAGATAACTGAGAAGTGTGACATATACAGTTTTGGAATTTTGATTTTGGAAGTGGTGACAGGAAAACGACCAGTGGAATACATGGAGGATGATGTGGTTGTTCTTTGTGACAAGGTGAGAAGTGCTTTGGATGATGGCAAAGTGGAGCAATGTGTTGATGAAAATCTAAAGGGTAATTTTGCTACAGAAGAAGCAGTTCCTGTGATAAAACTGGGATTGGTTTGTGCATCACAAGTTCCCTCAAAGCGACCAGATATGGCTGAAGTGATCAACATATTGGAGTTGATCCAATGCCCTTCTGAAGAACAAGAACAAGAACAAGAAGAAGAAGAAATACAATGAATTTCAAGTTATAGTGATTGAGACATAACAGATATTGCATATACCTGGTGAAGAACAATCCAGTTTTCTTGTTTTAATGCTATTATACAATATAAATCATGCAGAGAATATTCACTTAATTTGTTTCCAACTTTTGTTTGTTGCTTCAGTCGTTGTTTTCCCTTTTGTTTTAGTTTTGGTCGTTTCAAGTTGTACTGCTGGATTTTTCTTCACCAGTTTGGCTGCTAATACAACAGTGTTTCAATAGTTCTCTTTCCCTACAAAGCTTGGATTTTTCATTTTTTTTCTAAACATTTTTGTTTGCTTTATGTTCTTCCGAGACAAACTGTGTTTCATGTTGGTACGAAACCCGCATGATATCTGGTTAATGCCACCCTAGTAAACAACATGCATGGAAAAACTTGTTTGGAACAGAAGTTGATCACTCAATTTCACTGGTTTATTAAAGAAAAAAAAATACATTTTTACCTGCTTTAGATGAGGTTATTAAAAAAGGTTGTCTTTATTTTTTTTTTATAAAAAGTTATTTAATTGTGATATTTTAAAACTTTAGTTTTTATTTTTTTTATTTAAATTTTAGTTAATGTAACATTTAGAAAAAAAGGAAAAAGAAGTGAATACCCTCTTTTTAAGAAAATAAAAGAGATAATTGTCATTTATTAAAAATATAAAAAGTTAATTCTTATTTTAAAACAGAGCAAACGTGGGTGTTATTTAGTTTATCTTCTAAGAAAATATGTGCAATTTCCTCTTTATTTAATTTAGTTTAATTAAAAGCTTAAACTTATATAAAATAATTAAGTTTGAGTTTAATTTACTTAAGTTAGTAATTATAACTTAACTAATTTTGCTTTAATGAAAATTTTTGTGGGCTATTTTTCATCTCTATCTCTATAGCATGTAAAATTATTTATACATAAATTAATTTTAATTAATGAAAAGCCATATATAATTAAGAAATAACTAAACATAGAAGCCTTACACATGTAAATATACTATAAGAACAATATATATATATATATATATATATATATATATATATATATATATATATATATATATATATATATATATAATGAAGAATTCTGTTTTTTTTTTCTATCTCTAAAACTAGTTGAGTTATGTATTTAACTTAATATTAAAAGGTTAATTAATCTCTTCCACTCTGAGTGTCTTTTCCACATGAAACAAAAACTTCAGAAATTTTGGAAAAACCAAATGAATGGGGAACAAAGAGAAAGCAACTTGGAGAGAAGAGTAAGAGAGGGAATGAGAAAGAAAAAAGGAAAAGTAAAGTGAAAAAAGCACTCACTTGCTTTATTAACACTTAAAGTTAGAATGGGACTCAATTTTGATTCCTTATTGTTAAACGTAGTACTAATAATTTATTTAATTGTCTAAGTGGCCCCATTAATAATTATAGAAATTAAGCAATTTTATTGATAGACTAATTTGATGGATAATTTATTTATATTTTAAAATCATTTTAAGATGCCAAATTTTTTAATTTTCAATTAGTGTTAAGACCATTCTTTTTTCTCTACCTTTGAATTCAAATAGTTTCCGTTGAATCACCAATGATATAAATTGTGTAATTTTAGTTTCCTGATAAATTATTAATCAATGTCATTAATAAATTTCAAGTGACAAAGACTCTATTAACAAAATTTCAAGTGACAAAGACTTTATAATCTATATTAACAAAATTAAAACTCAAATAACTTAAAAATACAACTTTAGGAGAGAGCATAAAGTAAGGTTTAAACATGTTTTTATTTCTCCATAAAATGAGTGAGTATTTCTATTCTTATTTTTTGTAAAAAGGTATTCTATTTTAATTTCTTTAAAATTAAACATCGTTGCTTTAATTTTTAGTATTATATGATATTAGTTAACTGCTTATCTGTTAACCAAATGGTCAAGTGGGGTATAGTAGTTTGTAATATAGTATCACTATATAACGCCTAAAAAATTCTTAAAATATGCAAAATAAATATTATTATCTATCATAAAATAAATTATGAGCTTGACTTGAAAATTGAAAGAAATGAAAATGAAAATGAAAATTACAAATTTTATAAAAATTATAAACATAAACAAGTATTTTGAATTTTACAAGAATAAAAAAAATATAAAATCAAAAGGAAAACATACTCAATTCATAACATTCTAAAAATGTAATTAAAGCGTTTATTTAACTAGCTTCTAATGGTTATTAACTATTCCGTAAAAAAACGCAATTGAATAGTTAAAGTGATTTTGGTAAAAACAAGATTTGAAAAGAGAATCCTATAACTAAGACGAGGTTCTTGGACATCATGAAAGTGTTTAAAAGCAGCACCAACTAACTCACTTTTTCAAATGCCAACATTTGGTGCAGTGATTTGTAATCATAACCATCTTCAAACACCTTCCACCCTTTATTATTGCTGTCTAATTCAGTGCACAACACTATAGAATTCTTCACTATATCTTAGTGACTAACATTTATTCTAACATCTTCTCATTAAGATTATGATGCATACAACCCATAACTGTGCTGTTCTTAAAAATTAAAGGGTTAATTAATTATGTTTCAAGTTTCTTCATACATTTTTATTTATTTTTTTAATTTATTAAAAATATTTAAATTTTTTCATATTTTTTAATTTAGTAATATGGGTATAACTGTTCCGTTGTTAATCGAATGAATGAGGTGACTGTTCTGGTCAATTTTATTACTTGTTATCACGTGTTAAGAATTTGTGAAGTTATATGATTAATTTAAGATGGTAGTGTAATTAACATAAAATTATGTGATTTTTATTTATTTATTCAAAACTTGTTAATAACAAAATTGTTATTGTAAACGGTAGAAAAAATGACATTTTAGAAGTAATAATGGTTTAAAAATAGTGGAACTCAATTAATTTAAGATTAAAAAGTTTTATTATAAATAATTTTGTTATAAACGAGTTTCATTATTTTAAAACACACTATCTTTCTAGAAACCCATTTTCTAGAGTTCTTTATTCGCCTGATTGAAGATCTGAGACTATAGGAGTGATCCTCGCGACAAACTCTTTAATTTGGACCAACTAATTTCTCCATTCGTGTAAGTTAAGTTCAATCCTATTTCCTTAGTCTTCTTATAGTTTCTGTTGCATGTAGGGCTTTTCTCCTTGCATGTGTCCTTTTAATCTTATATATATATATATATATATATATATATATATATATATATATATATATATATATATATATATATATATGTTGATCATTGATCATAACGATAAGTCCTTATAGTTCCTATGATGTTTCTATGTGTATATAAAGCATCCTATTTGATTAGACGCAATTTGGTGTTCCAAGAGTTATTTAGGTTGTCTTTTACAAGTAAGGGAAGCAAGGTTTTTGTTGAATTTTGGTGTGAACATCTTGGTAGTTAATTATGATGTGGTGTGTTAAATTTATAAGTTATATGTTGACCTGTTTGATATTTAATTTGTATTTGGTCTTGATTTGGGAAAAAGTTTGAATTTGTGTTTTGAGTGATTGGGTATCATTTTTAAACTCTCTAAAACCATTTGGAATAAGAAACACTAAAGGAAAGGTCTCCAATTAGTCAACTTCACAGGATCAAATTTTCCCAAATTGTTGTTTTTGATACACTGTTGGGTGTCGTTACAGTACTGCCAAGCATTAGGACACTAATTTGGCATCATCGGACGCCACTTTTGGAACTCTGGGAATTAGATGTTAGTGGGTTCCAGGGGCTGAGTGTCGGGCGCCACTTTTCGAGCATCAGGTGCCACCCTATTTTTCTAGTTTGCATCATCTTGATAAAATGAAGATTCCTACTTCGTTAAATGTCAGGTCGAGATGAAATTTTGACAGCTGACCCTAGACACGTGATTCTTCACTTTGACTGGTGGAATCTTTGTGTATGTATATGTTTGAGATTGTAATTGAATGTGATGAATTAATATTATACAAGGATATGATGAAAGAACTATCTATGATTGTTTGGTATGATAAACTTGGTGTGAAATCATGTTTTATGGTGAAGTGGTAAGATTATAAGTATAAAAGTGAACCAGTGGAATGAAATGGTTAAGGTTGAATTGCATCCTTATTTTGAGTCTTGGCTTCTAAGGAAGAAGTGCAATCTTCACTAGTAAATTGTTAAGCATTGGCTTGGGATATGTGTTGGTCAAAAGTTATCCTATACCCTACTAGGTTTACAAACTCATATAGAGTGCTGTGACCTAGGTGGTGAGAGTTGAAGGAGGTTCTTATGGAGGGATTAGGGGTAGGACCAATAATTTGGCGATGCCATAAATAACTTACCCTATCCAAAGGAAATCGATTCATGTTGGTTAGGCTTAGTAGAGTTAGGACCTTCGTCGCAATCCACTTTTATGACATTTGCACAATTTCTTATATCTGAGTTAATGCATATATCCAGATAATTGAGTATAGAGAGTTTGTAATTATATGTTTGGTATTTTTTTTATGAATGTTTGAAATATGCTATTTTAGGATGTATTAAGTTTAACTATTATATGATTATTTCTTTTATAAACTAGCTTACCTTTGTTTATTGTTTGTATGTGTTGTGTTCTCTTTTTGCAATGATCATCACCTTATTGGTGTGAGCTGATGGAGATACATGTGTACATGCACCTTTTGATGTTGAGGAGCCAATTGTCTCGGTGATGATCGACTTTAGATTATGATAGGTATAATATTGCAATAGGTTCATAGTATAGTAGCTTGAGAATGTATAAGTTATATTACTATAGTCTTATCTTATAAGACTGTACTAATTTATGATATACATTAGTTTATCTGTCTTTTGAATACTCATATTGAAATGTTTTATTTTGGTAGTATTAAGCTATTAAAATGGGATGTTACAATTATAGAATTATTTTGGTTATCTAAATCGTAATATTATTTTATATTAATTATAAAAACTCACATTTTTTAATATATAAATAAGTTAGATGATAACACTACACCATTTTGTAGTTTAAACAACAACTTTAAAATGTTGCCTAAAGTAAAAAAACCATAGTCTTAAGTTTAGGCAACGATTTTACCACAATTTTCCAATCGTGGAGTATACAGTAATGGCCATTGCTAAGACAATTTTTTTTCACTAAGGCCACAAAACTTTTGAAAACCGTTACCTTACACCAAGTATCTAGAGCTAGTAGCTAGTAGCTAGAAGTTAGAGCTAAAAGATAGAACTAGTCGCTAGAACTAGTAGTTAGTGCTAGTAGCTAGAACTAGTAGTTAGAGCTAGTAAATAGTAGCTAGAACTAGTAGATAATAGCTAGTAGCTAGTAGTTATAGCTGGTAGCTAGTAGCTAGTATCTAGTATCTAGAGCTACTAGATACAATTAGTAGCTAGTAGCTAAAGTTAGTAGGTACAATTAATAGCTAGTAGCTAGAGCTAGTATGTAGTGGCCAGTATCTAGAGCTAATAACTAGTAGCTAGTAGCTAAAGCTCCTTGCGAGAAGCTAGTAGCTAATAACAAAAACTAGTATCTAGAGTTGGTACCTAGAGCTAATACCTAATAGAGTTGGAAAAATAATTTGTATGAACTGCCTGGCGGTGACGAACACCTGCCAGGCGACGTGAGTCAATTTGATTCGATTTTGGCATTTTGGGGGTTTTTGGGATGTTTGATCGGGAAAAGAGAAGTTGCAATTGATTGTCAGTAACTAGAAGTGTTAATTTGATGAATTGCGTGTGTTTAGAGGTTGAATTAGACAAAATTGCCATGAACCTTCTTCTGGGGTTGAAAATTGGGATTTTCGATGATTTGGGAATAAGGGTTTGTAATTGAACGCAAGTTGATGCTGGGATTAGCTATGAATTGAATATAGGGTCACGGTTACCTTGTTCGATTGCGAAACAGCTAAGGAATGCAGAGAAAAGTACTGGGAAAATGAGTGAGGGCATTCGCAAGTGATGAATTCCTGGGAAATTGCCAAAAAAGTATGCACCGCTTGGCGGCACGAGGCCTGCCGCTAGGCACTACCGCAGGGAAGTGCCTCTGTGTGGTTGCGAAGTGCAGTTTTGGGTTTTGGGAGGTCTGGTGGATAGGGGGTGTGGAAAAATTAAATCTGGGATTGGTAGTTTATTATTTCGCGGGTGGAGGAAGTGTGAAGAGGTATGTCTAAGTGGGAACCTTAGTATAACTATCACTAAAGCCTAACCATGATATACTAGAAATTGGAGGATTAGTATGAACAGGAGGGAGAACAGTTAAAGGAAACAAAGAATTTATTGTATTGGACTGAGAACGATGGCTATTTAATCTGTTTTGGTATCAGGGGTTTTAAGACTTAGCTTGGGCTAAGATTTGGTGCAATGGGAATCATGACTTTGGGTAATTGTGTGAGTGAAATTCAGTACATGGACAGTTTCTTAGAGGGGAGTAAATTATGAAATGAGGTAGGGATGTACACTTAGGTGGTGAATGAAGTAAGGAACATGGTACTCCTAAAAACAGGTTGGATTAAGGAGTTAATAAGCATACCCTAAAGTTCAAGTTGCAATATTAGACTGGATTCCATATCAGAAATCCTAGTTAGAGAGAGTGATCTATAAGAGATTGGATAATATAGGGAGAAGTTTGAATGATAATATGTAACTAAGTTAAGAATCTGGTATATGTGTTTGAGGTAACATCAGAGTGGCAAGCTGTACAAGTTGAACCAAAACCAGTATGCTCGTTGTACTAGTATAGCGCCTAGCGGAGATATTGGTCTTGCCAGGTGATAACGAGGAAACAGTGGGGTCCTGGTGCAGGAGGCGCCTGACAGAGGGGGAGGTTCCGCCAGGCGATAGTGGCAGAATCAGGGGACTCCTGAAGTACGTGCGCCTAGCAGTGTGTGTTGTCCCGCCAGGCGGTGGCTGCTGTGATTGATGGTTTTGAGGCGCCTGGCGTCTGGAGGTACGTGTCCCCCGCCAGGCAGTCTGGAAGCTGGCAGCGCCTAGCAGACGTGTCCCCCGCCGGGTAATTTTGCTGCTGTAACCTCGAGTTCTTGATTCTGTGAGTGTGATCTACAAGGCTTATGGTGATGCTTCAAAGGTGGGATTGCTGGTGTTCCTTGAGTTGTGGCTCAGAACGTATCCCTTGAGTTGTGGCTCGAGATAAGGGTTAAAGCATGTGGTATTCCTTGAGTTGTGGCTCAGAATAGCATCTCTTGAGTTATGGCTCGGGATGGCGGATGAACACGAGGAACTCTTGAGTTGTGGCTCGGGTTGACGAGTGTTGTCGGTGTGAGTGTGCTGGTTGTGGCCAGTACGGATGGGTCCAGATAGATTGCCCTCCTCAGTAGTTGGCTGGCGAGTTTGGTAGTCTTGGGACATTGCAAATTATGTTCATATTTGGGAACTCCACCTGGCGTTACGGTGTAAGATCTGTAACATGGTTTCTCGCACGTGCTCTATCTGTTGTGGCCGATAGGTATGGCAATAAATCATCTCGAAGTAATCACTAGAAGATGTAGAACACGAATAACCTGGTTGTGGCCAGGTGGTATGAATTAAAAGGGATGGAATTCATTTGGGATGATTGTGTTGCCTATATATAAATGTGTTATATATGTGTATGCCATTTTATATGCTTTATCTGTTAAGCTCATCCTATCTTCTTGTGATTGGCGATGATCGTGTACGCGGTACACGTGAGCAGATGATGTTGATGCAGGTAGTTCTGGTGGAGCTTAGCTGCGGAGAAGGGATATCTCTGGAGTTTTATCTTTTTATTATTTTATGTTTGGAAAAATAATTTGTAAAGGCTTGTGGCCTGTTTGATAAAACTTCATTATTTTATTTTGGATTTCAGAGTACTTTAGTTATTTAATAAAATTTTAAATTTCCCACATTTTGGAAAATAAGGTATTATTAAATGCGACGTGCGTATTTATTTTCTTTATTTTATTAAAAATTAGTAATATCCCGACGGGATATTACAGCTACTAACTACTAGCTACTCGTTTCTAGCTCAAGCTACTAACTACTAGCTGCTAGCTCAAGCTACTAGCTACTACCTGCTAGCTCAAGCTACTAGCTAATACCTACTATCTACTAGCTACTAGCTGTAAGCTCAAGCTACTAGCTGCTAGCTCAAGCAACTAGCTACTAGCTGCTAGTTGCTAGCTCAAGCTACTAGCTACTCGTTACTAGGTCAAGCTATTAGCTACTAGCTACTAACTGTTAGCTCAAGCTACTAGCTACTGGCTACAGCTGTTACCTACTAGCTGTTACTTACTAACTACTACCAACTAGTTTCTAGCTCAAGGTGCTAGCTACTACCTACTAGCTGTTAACTCTAATTATTAGTTACTAGCTGCTAGCTACTACCTACTAGCTACTAGATACTAGCTGCTAGCAATAGCTACTAGCTACTAGTTGTTAGCTCAAGCTACTAGCTACTAGCTACTAGCTTATAGCTATAACTATTAGTTACTATCTGTTAGCTCAAGCTACTAGCTTCTAGTTTCTAGCTTAAGTTATCAGTTATTAGCTACTAGCTGCTACCTACTAGCTACTACCAACTAGTTTCTAGCTCAAGGTGCTAGCTACTACCTACTAGTTGTTAGTTCTAGTTATTAGTTACTAGCTGCTAGCTACTACGTACTAGCTACTAGATACTAACTGCTAGCAATAGTTACTAACTACTAGTTGCTAGCTCAAGCTACTAGCTACTAGCTACTAGCTCATAGCTATAACTATTAGTTACTAGCTGTTAGCTCAAGCTACTAGATACTAGCTTCTAGTTAAGTTACTAGCTATTAGCTACTAGCTACTTGCTACTACATTCTAGCTACTAATTACTAACTATTAGCTCAAGCTACTAACTACAAGCTGCTAGCTCCAACTACTAGTTACTAGCTAATAGATTCTAGCTACTAGCTTATAGTTGCTAGTTATTAGGTACTAGGTACTAGTTACTAACTACTAGCAGGTAACTCAAGCTACTAGCCACTAGTTATTAGCTACTAGTTGGTAGTTGCTAACCAATACCCTTGGCAAGGACAAAATATACCTTTATTCTTGAATGCATGCTTCTTTATTACACATAAAATTAAAAAGATAACATACTTTAAAATAAGTTTACATCAAAACTTATTTCTTTTAATTTTGTACTAACATATGTGTTAGGTTCATTAAGTAAAGATTTATCTCGTAGTAATGAGTTGTAAGCAATAATACATGTGATATTACACATCATCTTCGAACATTAATGTAATATGAGATTTACTATTCAATTTGAATTCTTAATAATCTTTTTCACACATTATATTGAAAGAGGTGTCTTAATTTCTTATATTATTTGTCCATGGTTTATTGGTGTTGAATTTCTCTAATATTTTGCAAGGATTCAATATCAAAGTTTATGGTTCATCTTGGTGACTCAAACGAGTATAACATAAAATATGTAAAAAATCTTGAATTTTATGAAATTTTTGTATCAAAAATATATCGTTTTAAAAAATGTATTTTATTACAGAATGATGGTACAATGAAATGGTCACCATCAGTGATAGATTTTCGAAAAATATTTTAGAGGTGTCAAAATCTTTACATAGATGTTTACAAAATTTTGAGATGCCAAATATAGAAAATATATTAAAATTTAAAAAAAAATAGTTTAAACTATATATTAATTTATATAAATATAAAAGAATTGGTCGTCCTGGTCACCGTTGATACATTCATGCTTAAAAAATGTATTCGCTCAAAAAGATAATGTTTTAATGTAAAGAAAACTTACCCTTGAGAAAAAAATTGTTAGATATTCAGGAAATTTAATATTAGACATAAATGACTAAAACAAAAAATATATGCATAAAAAAGTTTACAGACATGTTTTCTTGAAGATTTTATGTTGAATGTAATATATTGCTTTTTTATATAAACTTATTCATGTGAAATCTTTTTGGTGTTTCTCCTGAAAAAAGTTAATACACACATGAAAAGTATAAATATAAGAACATTTTTTACCTAATAATTCACTTTAGTAGAGTTGAGTTAAATTAAATTACTTGTAAAAGAAAGAAGTCATGTTTGCCATAGTAGTATTATAAAATAGAAAAAGTAGTGAAAAGAGACATGTGTGCACGAGCCATGAAATGCATTTATGAATATTTTTTCTAATTTTAAGCATTTTATAAATAGAAATGCACTAGCGTAGGTAGGGTATGTCCTACGAGGGGTGTTTCAAAAAGCCAATGATAGTAATTTAACAATGAGAAAGGTAGTTGAGCACATGAGGCTTCAACAACACAAAAGGGGAATAAAGAAAAGAAAATAAAGAAGCATAAGAAACAATGCAATATGATTAACATCAATCGTGCTTCTTCTCATGCTTTCAAATCTCAAGTGCTCTTCTAAATATAACCTAAAAATAATTTGGATGCATGTTGTGGGGATATTTGCACAAACACATTTATCAAACTAGTGCCCATTATATGCTACAATCATATTCAATCATTAAAAATACCCTTTCTTTTGGCTAATGGCTAGGGAAGGGAAACGTAGGATTTTAAATTGCCTTTTTTTTTTCATGAATCTATGCTTGCGTTATTTTTTCGCTGGCAATGTATAATTTTAACACCATAAAAATGGAAAAGATTTCAAAACCCCTTTTAGAGAAGGCACAATAGCAATACCCATATAAATAATATAAAGTTAGCGAAATTTTTCATCGATTCTTATTTTCATTTATAACCAAAAGGAAAAAAAATTACACATATAGTAAAAGCTAATAACATTAAAAAAATATAAATGTGAATAATTATGCTGAAATACATATAAAGGTTAAAACATAATTAACATTAAGTTAAATAATGTGTACTGATTTAAGAAAGTAATAATACATATTAGAATGGAATAATTTTAACCGCAAGTACGTAATCACGTTTGAAATCGTTTTATATGTTTCGGTTTTGTGAAATCCGAAGCCTTTATAAAATCGAATCCTAAAGTCAAACGTCAATCTTATGGCTTCGGTTGTCCTATAACCAAAGTCAAAAAGTGCCACAAATTTTCAAAATGCAATTTTCATTTTTACTTTTTTTTTTCGTAGATTGGAAATATGTTTTGATTCTTCTAACAACTGAAACTTATTCTTCGATAGTCTTCGGTTGCCATAGAACTATAGTCGAGAAGGTGCCATAAATCTCAAAATATCATTTCTATTTTTTTTTTTTGAAGCAGGGGAATATTTTTGGTTCTACTAATGATCGAAGCCTATTCAATAATAGGCTTTGATTATTAATAGAATTGAAGTCTATTCTTATACTAGTGTTAAAATTTCAGTGAAGTTATTTACCCCGCCATTTGAACACGCCTCTACAAAATTCATCTTTTCCTTCATTTTCAAACTCTTCTTTTGAAATCGAAAGTCATCCCACTCATTAATCTTCTTCGTCTCCCTCTTTTCATTTCACTCTTCCATTTCGTTCATCACCACTCGTTCAAAAGCGAAGGTCACGCCTCTCATTGTGAACGTGAAGTACTTAGAAGTCTCCACGCCACTCGCTAAATTCGAAGAACTCTTTGTTTTTCTCTATTTCGTTTGTTAATCCATTTTGGTTCTTTATTGAACAAGAACCATTCTTGCATTGTAAAGGCGAACCATTGTTGCACTTCCAAACTCTAAGCATCCACCATTGTCAAAGACCCTTTGCTGTTGAAGTACATAAAGCCTAATCCCTCTTTTTTTTTTTCTCATTATGGTTTTATACTTCAGTTCTTATCGAAGCCTAATATAAAAGTTTAGACATTGATTCATAACCGAAGCCAAAAAGTCACCATTTTTTATTTCTTCTGGACATGCTTCGATTGTTGAATCGAAGCATAATGTACAAAATAACCGATGCCAACACCCTTTCTTGTTGTACCTGTAAACGGTATTAGTATATATTTATCATTAATAGCAATATATAATATTAATTCATTAGCATTACTAATGACTTATATTTATTAAAAGAATATTGGTAAATATACATTAGTATATTTTAACCTAAATATATTTATTTTTGTTATATATTATTAATTTACTCTGATATATTTATTAAAATTTACTTTAGTTTGTATTAATAATTTATTATTATTATTACTATTATTATAATAGTGGTGGTATTAATATTTACTTATTTTACATTATTATTACATGTCTATTAGTTTTATATTCATTAATGTTATTAGTTTATAGGGTTAAATATGTTTTAAGCCAACACGAAATTGAAATTCATCCTTATTCTAGTCTTTGACACATTTTGGTTTCAAAACTTTAAAAATGAATGAATATAGTCATTTTAACTCGATGATGTTAACTATTTTTTACATGTTAAATAGTGTTTTAGACTAACATTTGAATTGTTTATACACCATTTCACACGTTCGAGCTAACCTAAAACACCATTTAACACTTAAAAAAATTAACATCTTTATGTTAAAATGACTATATTTATTCATTTTTAAGTTTAGAGACTAAAACATATGAAAGTTTAGAATTAAAACGAATTCCAATTTTACATAAATTTAGAGACTAAAAATATTTTTAACCTTAATTTATATAACATTAATACAGCCTAATTGATTATCTTTGGTTAGTTTAGTTGTTAGTAATAAAATTGTCATAAATTATACTTATATAAGAAAAAATATGATTTGGGTGTTAATAACAAACATAATCTAAAAAATGTCTAAAATATTAAGCACCAACATAAGAAAATAGAAACTAATGTTATCTTATACAATAACACTATTTGTAAAATACTCTTCATGTAATTTGAGTTTAAATGATCTCTTTTTTTTTTTTTTCTTGAAATAAAGTTTCACAAAGGGAATTTTTTAAAATTCGTATTTTTAAATAGAATTAGTGCAATTAAATATTATTTATTATCTTTCGGGTTAAATTGAGTTTTTAAACTTA